>Ga0316204_10001487_pt1 | contig 62571 bp, 54 predicted proteins | sample 6monrhotite_MG_2_FD_205661 | JGI IMG/M metagenome (GOLD analysis project Ga0316204, IMG submission 205661) | Microbial mat bacterial communities from mineral coupon in-situ incubated in ocean water Damariscotta River, Maine, United States -... | ecosystem: Environmental > Aquatic > Marine >...
AATGCAATGATCGCACGTGTAACCATAATGGCAGTAAACATTGAAGCGATAATACCAACGGATAGTGTCACCGCGAAGCCTTTCACAGGCCCTGTACCGAATTGGAATAGCACAATAGCAGCAATCAATGTGGTAATATTCGCATCAACAATAGTTAAAAAGGCTTTGGCATAACCACTGTCAATGGCTGCAAGTGGCGTTTTTCCTAAGCGAAGCTCTTCTCGAATACGTTCGAAAATAAGTACGTTTGCATCCACGGCCATACCGATGGTTAACACAATACCAGCCATGCCTGGTAGGGTAAGTGTTGCACCAATCATGCTCATAGCAGCAACGAGTAAAATCATGTTAAAGATCAGTGCAATATTGGCAACAAGACCAAATAGACGGTAGTAAACCATCATGAAAATCAGTACAAGAATAGAGCCAATGATGATGGAGTTAAAACCTTGATCAATTGAATCCTGGCCCAAGCTTGGGCCAATGGAGCGCTCTTCCACAACTTTCACTGGGGCAGGTAATGCGCCCGCACGTAATACAATAGATAGGTTGCGCGCCTCAGCTGGCGAGAAATTTCCTGTAATTTGAGCAGTGCCACCTGAAATACGCTCACGGATAACAGGTGCGGAGTTCACATTACCTTCTAAAATAATGGCAAAACGCTCATCAACATGTGCTTTGGTGAGTTTGTCAAAGATACGAGCACCTTTGCTGTTGAACTTCAGTGTCACCGCATATTCATTATAGCGAGAGTCAATTGATACACGTGCATCAGCAATCAATGAACCCGAAAGTTCAACACGTTTTTTTAGAAGGTAGGGCTGTTTAAATGGTTTGCCATTGCGTATTTCTTCTTTGCCATAAGCAATCACATCACCAAGAGGAATGTCACCCTGTAAGGCTTTGTCTAAATCACCTTTTTCATCCACGAGCTTAAACTCAAGGATTGCAGTGCGACCAATTAAGGCTTTGGCAGCTGCAGAATCATCAAAACCAGGTATTTGCACCAAAATACGGCGCTCGCCTTGACGTACAATCACGGGGTCTGTGGTTCCCAATGCATCAATACGGTGACGAATGACTTCAATAGACTGTTCGACAGCATTGTGTTTAATCTCTTTTGCTTCAGCATCAGTAACGATAATGTGAAGCGTGTCACCATCAAGCTCTGCAGTATACTTTGGCAGCGCATCCTCAATCAGCTTTTGCGCTTTGCTTAATTCATCAGTCTTTTTCAGTGCAACAAAGATGGTGCCACCTTTAGCATCGAGTTTACTGTAGCGGATTTTATTGCTGCGTAAAACGCTACGCACGGTGCTGATTTCTTCTGCTACACGATTTGAAACTGCAACATTCACATCGACATCCACAACCAGATGGATACCACCCTTTAAATCCAAACCAAGACTCAGTGGCTTGCTTAAAGAAGAAGGCCACCATGATGGAACGGAAATGATGTTTGGAGCAGCCGCCATAACAGAGACCACGAGAGTGATAAGAATAAGCCAAGCTTTCCAGCGCGGGTATGCGTGCATGATGTGTTCCTTGTACGTCTATTTATTAAATATTAAGAGCTTAGTAACGATTAATCTGAAAGTGCTGCAACAGAATCACGTTGAATTTTGATGCGAACACCATCGGCAATTTCAACTTTCAAGTAATCATCTTTTACATCGGTGATAGAGCCGTAAATGCCACCGTTGGTCATCACTTTATCATCTTTTTTCAAACCTTCGACCATGCTGCGATGTTCTTTGGCACGCTTTTGTTGTGGGCGAATCAATAGGAACCAGAAAATCAACATGATTAAAATTAACGGAATTAACTGTGTAAAACTGCTCGCTGATGACCCACCTTCGGCAAAGGCTGGTGTCGTGAATGCAAGCAATGCTGCGATACTAGTGAAAATAGAACGGGTGATGTTGTTCATGTAAATAAAACTCCTATTGGTTATTCGGCTGTTAAGATTGTTTGTTGCGGTATCTTTGTAAAAATTGGTCACGAAATTCACACCAGTTGCCCCCCTCGATGGCATCTCTGGCGCGTTGCATGAGATCGCAATAGTAGTGAAGATTATGCAAAGTATTCAACCTTGAGCTTAAAATTTCTTTCGCCATATACAAATGGCGCAGGTAAGCACGGGAGAAATTACGGCATGTATAACATGTGCAATCGTCCATAATGGGTTTGCTATCTACTTGATGTTTAAGGTTTTTAATGTTTATTTTGCCATCGTTTGTGAACAGTGTTCCATTGCGTGCATTGCGACTTGGCATGACGCAGTCAAACATATCAATACCGCGATCAATGCCCTCGATAAGGTCATCTGGTGTGCCAACTCCCATCACATAATGCGGTTTATTGGCTGGAAGGTGATCTGCGAGAGCATCCAAGGTAGCAAGCATTTCCTCTTTGGGTTCACCGACAGAAAGCCCGCCAATGGCAATGCCTTCAAAATCCATATCTGCAATAGCGTGTAGACTTTCACGACGCAAATCAGCATACATTCCGCCTTGAACAATGCCAAATAGAGCCTGTGTGTCATTGCGGGGCAGATGCTCACGACAATCTGCTGCCCAGCGCATAGACATTTCCATGGAGGAACGTGCTTCTTCATAAGTAGCTGGGTAAGGCGTGCATTCATCGAATGCCATGATAATGTCTGAGCCAAGCTTGCGTTGAATTTCCATGCTTTCTTTGGGGCCAAGAAACCAGCGTGAGCCATCAATATGCGATTGAAAACGCACACCATTTTCTTCAATTTTTCTTAAATCACCCAATGACCATACCTGAAAACCACCTGAATCTGTTAAAATGGGGTGATCCCAAGCCATGAATTTGTGTAGCCCGCCCATTTTTTCGATAACATCTGCACCTGGCCGGAGCATGAGGTGATAGGTGTTTCCCAAAATAATACTGGCTTGAATGTCATCGGTTAAATCTTCAGGTGTAAGGCTTTTTACGGTCGCCTGTGTGCCCACTGGCATAAAAACAGGCGTTTCTACAACCCCATGGGGCAGGGTGATGCGACCACGTCGTGCATGAGTAATGGTATCTTTGGCAATAATTTCAAATTCAAGTGCAGACATCGCGGGGCAGGATAGCGGCATGGCTGGGATATGAAAGGCGAAAAGGGAAAAAATAAATTTTAGTGCATATATCGGGTAATAAGCAGGGGAGGGTTTTTCCTTATTGGTTTTGAACTGGACATGTAGGGGGCAGAAGAACTATGCTATACCCTGATAATATATGAAAAACTGTAAATTTTTAAATAAAGAATTGAATGAAAAAGGAAGCGTTATCCCAAGGATACTATTGGGCTCTTTCTTTTTAATATTTCTTCTTTCATTGGGAGTACTTAGTCAGCTTGGTGTTAAGCTGGCTAAACAACAAGCCCCTTTAATTGATGCTGCTATGGAGATAAAACTTAATGCGTCTTTATACCACCTTTGGTTAGAGGAGTTTATTCAGGGTGATAAGAGCGTTAAAGCTGAGCAGCTTTTGGCTTTTCTTGATAGGAGTGAATGGTATGCCAATGCTATGTTGCACGGGGGTAAGAATAGCAAAGAAAGCTTTACCCGTTTGGATGATCCTATCTTTCAAAAAGAGCTTGCTTTTGTGCTCGAAGGCATCAATGATTTAAGGAGAAAAGGGAACGTCCGGCTTAAAAATACTGAAAAAGGCCGTGTTGGTTCTGATTTAGATCAGGCATTTGATAAAGCTTTTAAGTTTGTTCTTCATAAAGCAGGTGAAGCGGAAATGCGCCTTCAAAATATCATTGCTGAGCAGCTAGAATGGTATGAATTTATTTCAAATGTGCTTATTATTTCTTTTATTATTGTGTCACTTATTTGCCTTTTTGGTTTGATTTACTATGAAAGGCGGCGTAAGTCCGATTTAGAGACACAGCATGCCTTAATGGAGCAAATAAATCAGTCTCAAAAGTTGGAGGCTATAGGTTCATTGGTAGGCAGTGTGGCGCATAATTTTAACAATCTTCTGGCTGGGATAGTCGGAAAGACATACATGGCAAAAAGAAGTGTCAAAGCTCAACCTGAAAAAGCGCTAACTTATCTTGAATCCATAGAGTCAATATCGGCTCAGGCAGGTGAAATGGTCAAACAGCTACTTACCTTTGCTCATCAGGACTTCTTGCGGGATAAAAAAAATGTACACTTGACTAAAGTAATTAAAGAAGGCTTTGAGACTGCAAAGCTGGGTATTGCATCAGAAATTATTATATCGCTGAACGCGACACCGACTGATATGCGGGTGTACTGCGATGGTAACCAAATGCAACAGGTGCTGATGAATTTAATGACTAATGCCCGTGATGCGGTGGCAGGTTGTGAAAGCAAAATAATCTCTGTCAGCCTAGATGTTATGATGCCTGATGAAGAGTTCTTTCATCGAAATTCTCAACTAAAAGCTGGAAATTTTGTCTGCCTAAAGGTCGCTGATTCAGGGTGCGGCATGGATAGGGAAACTCAAAAGAATATTTTTGAACCCTTCTATACAACCAAGAAAGTGGGTTTAGGAACGGGGTTAGGCCTTTCTACTGCGTTTGGTAGTATTACTTCACATGGCGGTGTTATTGAAGTAGAGAGTGAACTCAATAAAGGCACAATATTTAAAGTTTACCTGCCACTTATTGAAGCCACAGAAGAGGTGGAAATAGAAGCAGAAGGTGACAATAGTGAGGTTATTGCATCTAACCCCAATAATAAAGTTCTACTACTTGTTGATGATGAGCCAATTCTTCGGCACTCTATGAAAGAGGTGTTTGAAGATTTAGGTTATCAGGTTCTCACTGCCAGTGATGGTTTTGAAGGGTTGACTTGCTTCCAGCAGCAGCACGTTGATTGCATTATCACTGACGTGATGATGCCGAATATGGATGGTGTCGAAATGTTTCGTGAAATACGCGCTGTAGAGAGTACGATGCCATCGATCTTTATGACTGGTTACGATGAGGGTCTAGTTCGATTGCGTTCTGATGAAGTGAAAAATACCGCCATCATAGTAAAACCTGCTAGAATATCTGATTTATTAAAACTGATTCGGCGGCTTACTCAAAATTAGAAGATGATGACATATTACTCAAGCATCATCTAAAGCTATGAGATATTTTGGTAGAAGCGTTGCTGGTAAGGCAGTATCAAGTACTGCAGCAATAGGCTCTATTGCTGGTGGCTTCTATAACTGGTGGGTGATTGGTAATGCCACGGAGATGCAATAAATTCTAACGGGCGTAAATGTTGGATGTAATATGAGTAAGAATATAGCGAGGCTGTAAATCCAACTGTGTAAATATTTCAAACAGCTATTATGCTGAAGGGAGTATTTATGAGGCAGAAAGAGAAGCATGACCCAAAATTATTAGCGTTAGCCGGTGAGCTGGCGAAACACATGAAGACAGAATCTGATATATCGAGTTTAAGTCAGATACTGACGAAACTCACCGTTGAAACAGCGCTTGGAGCTGAGATGGAAGACCACCTTGGCTATGGGCGGCATGAACGTAACGATATTGATAACCATCGTAATGGTCATTCTCGCAAACGTTTAATTGGCGCTCATGGTGAAGGGAAGGTGGTTCAAGATTCAAGGTGTGAGCGCTTTTTTCCAGCAGCAATGTTAGAAATGTATAAATCAGACCTAATAACTAAGTTGATTGTAAGGTGAAAATATATTGCATGAAAATTTTACTTCTTACTTAGCTGTTTGTTTTTCCATTGTTTTCTTGGGCAAATGAAAAAAAGTCGTTTGTGCTCAGATAGCGATGCTTTTAAAGCTGAAGCTGCAATAGATCATTTGAATGATTAGGGATATTTTTTATGAAGTATATAAGCGAGTGCTTTAATTTGAAGGAGTGAACTTACCACGCTTTATTTTGTACATTTTGAATGTTTTGTTGCCTACGCCAAATTCATCAAAATATACATGCCCACTTTTATTGGGGAAGCCTGCGGGGTCATGCATGGCTTGAATAGCACGATGACCATGCAATCCTAGGCGGCTGCCAAGCAATGTTGCAATGCGGGTTGAATCGTAGGCTATGGTAAACAGCTTTTTAGGCTGACCTTGTCCCCATATTTCCCTGAACTCCGTTAGAAAATTAGGTGCTCCTTGATATTTGACATCGTTTTGAATAAAGCGAGATGAAGATAAATTACGACCCCGATCATCAAGTAAATGGCCATCCATCCAGCGACTACTGCCGAGCATTGGAATGTTGCGAATATCAACGTAAGCTAGCTGTCCTGCTAATTCAGAGACCTGTTTACCACTTGTGGCGATATAGAGGCCATCGATTCCAACTGGCATGTGCACTTCAAGGTTCAGCTCGGGTGAAAATAATGCGAGATCAGACAATAACTCTTCTAATAGGGCTTCATCATCAGAGTTTTCACGAAGGTCATTCAGTATGCTGCGTTGATCCAAGCTATTATCATTTAATGCGATATTACTGGTAATTTCACCACCTAAACGTATGAATTCATTTGCAAAAGCATCGGCTTCACTGACTTCACTTAGGTTATTTGCATAAATTACAGCCATGCGTTGCATGCCTTGATTGATACTGTTTTGAGCCATGAAAACTGCTTGCGTGTTTTTTGCTGTATTATGTACAAACAGTGCGGGTGAAGCCTCAGCAAGATTATTTTGTTTACTTAGGCTTATGATGGGTATGTTTTTTTTCAGATAGGGAAGTAATGCTTCAGTATGTTTACTTAACAGTGGTCCAATGATCCAATCAACACCTTGTTCATTTAAGCTATTATAAGCAGCAATAGTTGCATCGGCACCACCTCCAGTGTCTTTGATATATAGGTGAAGGTTGTCTTGCCTTTGTTCGCTCATTGCTAAACGAATACCATTTAAAGCATCTTTACCAAAGCGGGCATACGTTCCTGTGAGCGGCAACAATATGCCAATATATATATCCTGTGTATCACCAGATGCCCAACGTTTTATTTTTTGTGTGAGTGGTAAGTGAGGTGCATTACTTGAGAGTATAGCTGATAAAGTTTGAAGACTCCTAACATTACCAGACATTAATTGTAAGCGGGAGAAGTGAGAGTATAGTATTCCATCTTGTTGCGGTGAAATGATGCCTGATTGTTGTAATGAAAGTAGCTGATCTAGAGAGAGGTTAGATGCTGCCGCACGTAGCCATTCACCTTGATGTGCTGTGTCAACATGTGCTGCTGCCAAATACCAGTTGATGGCATATTCATGGCTAGCATTGAGTGATTCAGTGTGCCCCAAAGCGAGTGCTTTCTCTGCTAACTCTTGGGTAAGGCGGGGATGTTGTAAAACTTGAGTTAATTCAGCCAACATCATATCAGCCGGCTCTGTTGTAGGTAAAAGCTCCATATTGTCTTCAAGGTCTTGTGATTTCCACCATAAAGCTATCCAAAAATGAGCATAGGGAGCCAAAGCATGGTTGGGCTCCTCTTGTAGTAGAAGGTTGGCTTCAGCGAGGGCATTGGGATAATGATTCTTTAGAAGAAGCTCAATACGGCGGAATGCGGCTTCCTCTTTAAGTGGACTTGGGGCCACATGGGATAAGCGTTGCAGCTCATTTAACGCAATGTCTAACCTACCTTCTTCATTTGCTAGTTGTAATAGCTCAGAAATTTCCTGTGAGTTTTGGGGGGGAGCCAATAATTGTATGGATGACTTTTCTTTTTGTTGGGAGGATGGGAGCTCAGGCTGAATGGTTTTTTTGCTACCACAAGCGCTTAATAAACTAACCATAAGAAGCATGAAGATTGCAGAAGAGATGGGAGTTGGATAAAGTCGATTCATGGACTCGCAAGATAACTCGACACAGACATGTGGACAATTGTTCATTGTAGCTACGCCTATTGGTAATTTGGCTGATATGACATACCGTGCCATTGAAACATTAAAGAATATAGACTGGATTGCTGCGGAAGATACACGGGTAAGTGGACGATTATTGGAATATTATGACATCAAAACGGCAATGTTTGCTTGCCATGATCATAATGAAGCCAAAGTGTCCAAAAATATGCTGGAGCGTTTGCGTGCAGGGGAATCGGGCGCACTTATTTCAGATGCAGGCACGCCGCTTATCAATGATCCAGGTTACCGTTTGGTACGTACAATACGCCAAGCTGGTTTGAATGTAGTACCCATTCCTGGGGCATGTAGTCCGATTGTTGCATTATGTGCATCGGGTTTGGCGACGGATCAATTTACCTATATGGGCTTTTTGGCGCGTAGTGGTCGCTCTCGAACTGTACAATTGCAAGCAATTGCTGATGCAACGCATACGTGCGTATTCCTAGAGTCACCTAAACGGATTTTGAAAACATTACAGAATTTGGCGGAAGTAGTGGGTTCAAAAGAAATTTGTATTGGGCGAGAATTAACCAAACTCCATGAACAATTTGTGTCTGGAAGCGCAACTGAAGTGATAGCGCATTTTGACGAGCATACACCACGTGGTGAAATGGTAGTCATGGTTGGTATTTCACAAACACCAGTGGAAATTACTGATGCGATGATTGTAATCGAGGCAAAAAAGGAGGCTTATGATACATTATCACCTTCTGCACGTGCTCGTACGGTGGCGCAGAAGTTGGATGTAAAGCGTTCAAGAGTTTATGATGTGTTGATGGCAGGGCTGTGAGCACAGAAAAAGGTCGTAAAGCTGAAGATGCAGCGGAGCGCTATTTGCGGCGACATGGTTATGATATTTTAGATCGCAATGCGCGCGGTGGACGTGGTGAATTGGATATTGTTGCGCAAGCTGATGGTATTTTGGTGTTTGTGGAAGTAAAAGCACATAAAAACCGTGATTCTAGCCTTGAAGCGGTGCATGCTGATAAATGCGAGCGTTTGAGATCAGCAGCTTTAGCGTGGTTGGCGAAGCACCCCAAATATACAACATTGCAATGCCGTTTTGATTTAATCATTCTAACGCCAAAGCAAGGGCTCATTTGCTGGCCGAAGATTGAGCATTTGAAAGATATATTTAGATAAAGGAACTGCTATTTTGATGCAAGATTTAATTAGAAAAGCCATGTTGGATGGCATTGAATTACGTCAACAATGTACGGAGTTATTATTAAAACCTTTGACGGATGCTGCTGATATAATGGTGCAGTGTTTGCAGTCTGGTGGTAAAATTTTAGCTTGTGGGAATGGTGGTTCAGCGGCTGATGCGCAGCACTTTGTGGCTGAGTTGGTGAATCGCTTTGAAATAAATCGTCGTGCTTTGGCAGCCATTTCACTGACCAATGACGCCTCTGTGATGACCAGTATTGCCAATGATTTTGAATTTAATGCTGTTTTTTCACGACAAGTTGAAGCATTGGGGCGTGATAGAGATGTGTTGCTTGCCATTTCAACCAGTGGAGACTCACCGAATGTACTGAAAGCTATAGATGAGGCAGTGGCTCTGAATATGCTAACGATTGCCTTAACAGGGCGTGACGGGGGAAAAATGGGTGTGCATGCTGGGGTGAATGTGAATATCAATATTCCGCATGCATCAACAGCACGGGTGCAAGAGATGCATATTACATGCCTGCATATATTATGTACCTTAATTGATGAAAGGATGTTTGGAGGTTAGTTATGCGTAGCCTGAATTCACTGGCATTAAGTTTTTTGCGCACCCTCCCGTTTTTTGAGCGTAAAAATAGATTGTGATGGAGATGGCTTTGGTGCGCCATACCGAGGTAGTGCATTTTGTCTGAGAATATGTGCTATTGTCATTGTATTAGGGAGGCGATTTTGATGCAATTTAATGATGGTGATAGTGATAAGCATAGTTGGAACAAGCGTCAGAATAAAAATAACTGGAGTTTGTACATATTGGTTGGGTCAATATGTGTGATTCTGGGATGGTTATTAGGTGGAGTCGAGTGAAAAGGGTGGAGGTTAAGGTGTTATCAAAGGTATATGTGCGTGTGTTGTTATTACTATTATGTGCTTCACTCAATACAGCTTGCGTGAGTGGCGTTATTTTGGGAGGGACAGCTGCAACAACAGCAGCTTTTGACGAGCGCCCAGTAGGTCAACATTTTGATGATGTTAGCATTGCGACTGAAATTGATGCTCGTTTGATTGCTGAGAAAAACATGCCATCGCGCTGGGTGAGTATTGAGGTGATTGAAGGTGTCGTGATACTCACCGGTTACTTGCCTAGTCAGTCACAGATTAGTCGCGCGGTATTTATATGTCGTTCTGTTGATGGCGTGAAAGATATTGATAATCAATTACATATTGGAGAGCCGTCTACAAGCAGTTTATTTAGCGACAGTTGGATTACAGCACAGGTAAAAACTAAATTTTTAAATGATGCATTGGTTAGTGGTATAAGTGTGCATGTTGAGACTGTCGCTGGAAAGGTTTATTTGCAAGGGGTGTTGGTGTCACAAGCACAGCGTTATCGTGCAATGGAATTGACTAGGTCAGTGAAAGGGGTGACTGCTGTTGTTGATTTGTTACGCTTGCGAGTAAAGTAATGGAAGCGTAATGAAAAATTCATTGGTAGCACTAGAAGAGCTTTGCCAACAGCGTAAGGTATGGAAGGAGCAAGGTAAACGTGTGGTGTTTAGCAACGGTTGCTTTGACCTATTGCACCCAGGGCATATCACTTACCTGCAAGATGCCAAGGCATTGGGTGATATATTAATTATTGGTTTAAATGATGATGCTTCAATTCGGCGCTTGAAGGGTAGTACGCGCCCTATCAACCCTTTAAAGGATCGAGCTATAATGCTTATGGCTTTAAAATCTATTGATGAGGTCGTTCCATTCTCTGATGACACGCCCTTCAATTTAATTTCAGCTTTATCGCCTGATATTTTGGTAAAAGGCGGTGACTATAGCATTGATCATATTGTTGGTGCAGATATTGTGCAGGCTGCGGGTGGCCATGTGACGACGATTCCATTTTTAGATGGTTATTCGTCAACACGTTTGATGCAAAAGATTATAAAATCAGGAACGTAAATTGGCGGAAAAAATATTGAAAGTGATTGCTGATGAACATATTTGGGGTGTGCAAGCGGCATGTGCACACTTATCAGGTTATAATGTCGATTTACGCATATTGCAGCCCAAACATATTACAGCAAAAGCAGTGAAAGATGTTGATATATTACTAACGCGAACAGGTACAAAAGTTGGTGCAGAGTTACTGGCAGGTTCAACGGTGCGTTTTGCAGGTACAGCGACGATTGGTGATGACCATTATGATAAAGCATGGCTTGATGCCCATGGCATTGCTTGGGCAACGGCTGCGGGTTCATCAACGGGTTCTGTTTTAGAATATATCTTGGCTGCTTTACTAGAGCTGCACATGCAGCATAAAGCTGATTTATCATCAATGACCTTGGGCATTATTGGGGCAGGGCGTATTGGTGGCAGGCTTGTTGATATTTGCCGAGCTTTGGGCATTAATGTGTTAGTGAATGACCCTCCACGTCAAGGTCTAGAGGGCGGTGAAGATTTTGTAAGCTTGAATGAGTTGTTGCATCAATCTGATATTATAACATTACATGTGCCGTTGATTACTGAAGGCCAAGATGCAACGTATCATTTATTGGATGATGCGCATTTAGCGCTGTTTCAGGGTAAGGTGGTTATGAATGCCGCGCGTGGCGCTTGTATTGATAATGAGGCTTTGTTGGGTTGGATGAATAGCAAACAGGATGCGTATGTGGTTTTGGACTGTTGGGAAAATGAACCGGATATTTCGCCTGAAATTTTAGGGCACAAACAATGCGTTATTGCGACACCGCATATTGCTGGGCATTCGTTGGATGGTAAGGCTGCGAATACACAATATATTTACCAAGCTTTGTGTGATTATTTGAAAATTGAACCAGTATGGCATATGGATAATGATTTGCCTGATGTTTTGCGTGCCTCTGGTGGACAGTTGCAGCCTTGGTCAACTTTACATGATGAAATCAGGCGTATGTATCCGATTAAGCAGGATCATGAGTCATTGGTGGCTTGTGCAAAGCTTGGTAAGCATGACATAGCCAAACAGTTTGTTTATTTGCGCCGTCATTACCCTGTGCGACGTGCATGGGGCAAACAATCACATAGACTTTCACAACTATTAAAAGCAATAGTATCCGGGGTATTACGATGAACCAGCAGCATAAAGATCATTTGATTTGGATGGATTTAGAAATGACAGGCCTTGATCCGAAGGTGGATACTATTCTTGAAATTGCAACGATCATAACCGATGGGCAATTAAGCATTGTAGCAGAGGGCCCAAATATCGTGGTTTATCAGCCCGACTCTGTATTGGATGCAATGGGTGATTGGTGTAAAGAACATCACGGTAATTCGGGTTTATCAGAAAAAGTTCGAGCATCAACAGTTTCGATGCTTGATGCCGAACAGCAAAGTTTAAATTTTATAAAAAAATATGTACCACAAGGGGTATCACCGCTTTGTGGTAACTCTATTCATCAGGATCGTCGTTTTCTTGTGCCATATATGCCAACATTAGAGCGTTATTTGCATTATCGAAATATTGATGTCAGTACTGTGAAAGAATTAACTAGGCGCTGGTACCCTAGGGTTGATGCACCAGCGAAAGCGGGCGAGCATTTGGCCTTGGCAGATGTGCGTGAATCTATAGATGAATTAAAGTTCTACCGTAAAAATTGTTTTAGATAGATTGCTATTAATGTAAGTTTAAGCATTGAAATCAAAATTCTGCGTGGTTTCCAATTCCTTCGCAGTTGTAATGGAACATATGCAATAATTACCGCCACTTTTGGTTATTTCGACAACTTTAAAGTAAGCACCCTTGCCGTCCTGCTTAAGTATAAAGCCCATGTTTTTAAATATGCGGCAGTCGGGAAAGACAGCTGTATGATAGCGTTTCCCTGGTTTTACCAATACAGGCCAGCTACGCGTCATACCGCTATCATCGATAGCACCACCCATAATCATGCCCTGATATAGTTTGAATTCGCCCGTGAAAAAGTGGATGCCCATGCGTTGCTCACCAGCTTTAACTTCTTTTAGCCAACCAACAATACCTAACATAGGCTCGTTGTTATGAGGTATCCAACTCATACCAATGAGGGAGCTCACTGCTGATACAGGAATTTGATCCCCTAGTTTTTCCAGCCCGGCCCCATTTTGGCTTATATCAACGATAGACCAAGTTTCAGGTGTCATGTGATCAGATGGAGCAAACTCATATTCATCTAGGGCCTGTGCTCTGTGTGCTTCTGTAAAAGCTTTTGCAGCATCCCATTCAATTACCAGACGTGTGCCTGCATATGTTTTTCGCTCATTCTTTCTGTCGCGGCTGCGTAAAGTATTTAGAATGGCATTACCGCCAATAATAGTGCCGTGCAATGCTTCTTCAGTGTGTAAGTCATTGCGCTGTAATGCGGGGTTTTTTAAAACGGTTTCGACGCGGTCAACCGCTGTAATTAGCCGCTCAATAAAGTGATCGGCAGGTATAACGATGATGTCGCAGTTCATATCCTTGGGAAGTGAAGATGTAACCTTTGCAGTATCATTGGGTCGACTGCAGCAGGTAATAATAAAATTTTCCCCAGATATTTTTTCTGGTTTATCAGTTTTACGCAGAAAAAATGGCTTTAATACATTGGTATGATGTTGTAGCTCTTGCCATGTAATTTGTTGTTCATGAGGAGTTTTGCTATAAAAATCTAGCATCCGTAGTATTTCATGATTGCTAACTACCTGAAATAAGCGTTTTTTTTCAGATATGCATTGTTGATTAAGAGCTGGGATAACACTAAGGCCGAGCCGTATTAGGTCAAAGACCTGTCTGGTTGTAAGAACTGCGGGGGACTGATATTTTTCAAGGTTAATGCGTAGGATTTTAACAGACAATTCCAATGCATTCGAGATCATGTCCACTAGAATACGGTAATAAGAAGGTTCAGATCTAGCTGCCTTACGCACTAGATCAACGCCAATTTTATGAGAATTTAGCACTGCCGACGTCATTTCGGCATCAAAAAGTTCTAATTCACGCTCAAATCTTCCTAATACCTTAAGTCTATAGGGCAATGGAATCATTGGATTAGAGTTCAGCTTGGCTAGGTATGATTTAATACTTTTTTGAAGTAAAGACTTTTCATCGTCGGAGCTGCCTGAAATATACTGGTTCAAACGCTTTTCAATATCAATAAAAGGTAGTGTTAATGCGTCAGTTAGCAGCTCTGCATTACCAAGCTCTAATTTTTGAGGGTACAGTCGCAGGTCAGTATCCAGTTCAAAGGAGACTGTTTCCATGAGTCTAGCAGCTTCGTCTACACTTGTACCTTGTGGCATAATGTCCTTATAGTACATTTTATTTTTAATGTATCTACCATGGAATAGCTTCTTTTTAAGTATTTGTCAAAATTTGAGTGTCAGACAATTTTTTGTTTTTTGTAATAATGTAATTTTAAACATCTTACGCAGGGTGCTTGACCATAGCCAGTCTATAACCATAATGCCGCCTTCTTTGGTCGCTTGACCAGAGTGGAGGCTGTGTGTCGCATAAGGCTTGTATCAATCTTCAGGATATTTCAGCAGCGGGAAAGTCATGGGATATGGATGTTCCTGCTAAAACATTGATGAATCCAGATGTGGGGCATATAAATGCCCTTACTGATGTGTGTCATGATGCACATTGGCAGGGAATGATTGAGCGAGCTTATGGTGTCTACGCTTTGCGTGGTGAATGGAGAGTGTCTATTTTACGGCAATGTGATCGCTGTATGGGCAAGTTTGAGTGGGCCGCTAAAGGTGATGCAGTGCGAGGTTATGCTCTTGAAGAGCCGCTTGATATAGATGAGGAAGAACGCGCAGATATAGAAGTTCTTTCGCCACCAGGAGAGTTGAATTTGGTGGATGTTTTGCGTGAGGAAATTTGGTTGGCATGGAAGCCTTGCGTGATATGTGAGGATTCATGTAAAGGTTTGTGTCAGGGTTGCGGTGTTAATCTCAATCATGATGTGTGTCAGTGTAGCGGTGGTGATAGTGATAACCCTTTTGCAGCATTGGCGAAAATGAAATTTGATGCTTAACAATGAATATATTCATTTATGAAGTATCAGTTAATGAGTAGGAGTAAGTAAAATGGCAGTTCCAAAGAGAAAAACAAGTAAATCAAAACGTAATATGCGTCGTTCGCACGATGGTATTACTGTTGCAGCAATGAGTGAGTGCCCTGAATGTGGCGAAACTATGCGCCCACATCATGCATGCCAAAGCTGTGGTCAATACAAAGGACGTGAGGTTCTTGAGAAAGCTGAGGCTTAATGCCCTTTGTGGATGAGGTTAGTATGAGTCGTATTTTAGTCGATGGACATGGCGGGGATGATGCCCCTCATGTCGTCATTGATGCACTGTCTCACCTACTCTCCAAGAAAAATAAAAGTGTGAAGTTCGGTATTTGTGGGCAACCAGAAATATTGCTTCCTGTGCTGCGCGAAAAAGGTTTGGCAGATGTGGTGGACATTATTCCAGCAGCGGATGTGATTGATATGTGTGACCCTCCGGCTGTTGCTTTGCGCCGCAAAAAACAGTCATCGATTCATGTCGGTGCGCGTGCAGTGCGCGATGGTGAGTGGGATGCTATGGTAAGCGCCGGTAATACAGGCGCTTTGATGGCGATATCTAAATTAATTTTAAAAACATTGCCTGGTATTGATCGTCCAGCAGTCTCTTCTATGATTCCAGCAGCAGGTGGTAGCACTTTCTTTCTGGATATTGGAGCAAATGTAGACTGCTCTTCGGAGCACCTGGCACAATTTGCAGTGATGGGAAGTAGTTATTTACAGGCTGCTGAAGGTATTGAATCGCCACGTGTAGGTTTGTTGAACATTGGCTCTGAGGATATTAAGGGTACGGATGTTATTAAAGTTGCAGCGGCACGCTTGCGTGAATCAGATTTGAATTTTATTGGTAATGTTGAAGGTACGGACATATTTACGGATAAAGTGGATGTGGTTGTTTGTGATGGTTTTGTGGGCAATGTAGCATTAAAATCCATGGAAGGTTTGGCAAAGCTCATGTTGAATCAAATTAAAAAAGAATTGACCTCATCAGTTGTTGCTAAGGCAGGGGCTTTATTGGCAGGCAGTGCGTTACGCCGTGTGAAAGATTCTTTGCACCCAAGCGAACATAATGGGGCACCTCTCTTAGGCTTGAATGGAATCGTCGTGAAAAGTCATGGCTCTGCAGATGCTTATGCCTATGCTTGTGCTATTGACGTGGCGGTTCGTGAAGTTGAAGCCAATCTTATCGAGCGTACCATTGAAAGTATGAATAAAATGGCGGATGTCACATGAATCTAAACACGCATATTATTGGTGTTGGCGGTTATTTGCCGGAACGAATTTTAAGCAATGAAGAGCTTTCAACTATGGTTGAAACATCCGATGAATGGATCCGCGAACGCACAGGTATTACGCAAAGACATATTCTCGCTGAAGATCAGCAAACATCTGACTTGGCCACCGCCGCCGCACAGCAAGCATTGGATGATGCAGGTATTACCATTGCTGATATTGATGCACTTGTGGTGGCAACCACGACACCCGATATGATTTTCCCTTCTACAGCCAGTATTGTGCAATATAAACTGGATGGAAAAGACTTTCCTGCTTGGGATATTCAGGCCGTTTGTTCAGGCTTTGTTTATGGTTTGGCGCAAGTCGATGGTATGATGCGTTCGGGCATGTTTAAGCGAGTATTGTTGATTGGTGCTGAATCGATGTCGCGTATTGTAGATTGGACAGATCGTAACACGTGTGTGTTGTTTGGTGATGGTGCTGGGGCGGTGGTGCTGGAAGCCAAAGAAGAGCAGGGGGGCATGATTGGCTCTGTTCTGCATTGTGATGGTTCATATAGACATCTGTTAATGGCAGAGCATAAGTATGAAGGTAATGCACCTGGTAAAAATGTTGATTTTCGTGTTGATGCAGCAGGTGTTGCGGCTGTTGAAATGAAAGGTAATGAAGTATTTCGTGTGGCAGTCACCAAATTAAGTGAAGTGGTGGGTGAGGTGCTTGAAAAATACGAGATGAATAAAGCAGATGTGGATTGGCTTATTCCACATCAAGCAAATATTCGTATTTTGAAAGCCACAGCTAAAAAGATGCAGATGGACGAAGGGCATATGGCAGTGACTGTTGATAAGCATGCCAATACATCATCGGCTAGTGTTCCTTTAGCATTGAATCATTTATATCGTCAGGGTAAGTTCGAGTCAGGGCAAGTATTGCTGTTGGAAGCATTTGCTGGTGGTTTTGCTTGGGGCGCGAATCTTGTAAGGTGGAGTAAATAGTGGCTCAAAATTTAGACCAAAATTTAGCGTTTTTTTTTCCAGGTCAAGGCTCCCAATCCAAAGGCATGCTGGCTGATTTTTTAGCGCAAGAAAATATTGTACAAGACACCTTTGCAGAAGCATCGGATGTTTTGTCTTATGATATGGCAGCGTTGGTCTTGGATGATGCTGAAGACAAACTTAATCAAACTGAATATACACAACCTGCATTATTAACCGCTTCAACGGCTTTGTTTCGTGTGTGGCAATCGCGTGGTGGTGCTATGCCTGCGCAAATGGCAGGGCATAGTTTGGGCGAATATTCTGCATTAGTTGCTGCTGGTGTTTTGAATTTTAATGATGCTGTTTCTTTGGTGGCTTTTCGTGGAAAATCGATGGTGCAAGCTGTGCCTGCGGGCATTGGTAAAATGGCGGCAATTATTGGTTTGGATGATGCAAAAGTAGTAGAGCTTTGTGCGGCGGCTTCTGATGAAAATGATAAAGTATGGGCTGCAAACTTTAATTGCCCTGGTCAGTTGGTTGTAGCGGGTCATGCAGATGCAGTTGAACGCCTTATGGTTGCCGCTAAAGAAGCAGGTGCCAAACGGGCTTTGCCGCTGGCTGTTAGTGCGCCTTCACATACACCTTTGATGCAGGCAGCCGCGAATGCGATGCAGGAAAAACTATCTCAGACGGTATTGAGTGCGCCTTTATGTCCTGTATGGAGCAATGCGCGGGCGATAGCATTGAGTGATGTGGAAAATATTCGCGCAGCTCTGGTGGAACAATTGGTATCACCGGTGCGTTGGACTGAAACGGTGCAAAAAATAGCTTCTTTGGGTATTTCTTCAGCAGTTGAAATGGGTCCTGGAAAAGTATTGTCTGGTTTGGTGCGCCGTGTGGATAAAAGCCTAGCTGTGGCATCAATATTAACATCTGATTTGATGAATAAGGCGGTAAATGATGAGTGAAAGTAGACCCGTAGCAGTCGTTACAGGAGCAAGCCGTGGTATTGGCTTTGCCGTTGCCGAAACCCTAGCTAAAGCTGGCTATGATTTGGCAATCTGTGCGACCCGTGAAGAAACAGTTAATGCCGCGGCTGAAAAACTATTGGCGTGTGGTGGTCAAGTTTCTGCACATGTTGTGAATGTAACAGATGGCGATGCTGTGAAGTCATTTATTCAAGCTGTAGTGAAAGAATTTGGTCGTTTGGATGTATTGGTGAATAATGCTGGTATAACCAAAGATGGTCTTGCGATGCGCATGAAGGCGGATGATTGGAAGACTGTGATTGATACAAATCTATCATCTGTATTTTATGCTTCGCAAGCTGTGTTGAAGCCGATGATGAAGGCACGTGCTGGACGGATTATCAATATTTCATCCGTGGTCGCCTCTACGGGAAATCCTGGGCAGTTGAATTACTGTGCATCTAAGGGTGGCATTGATGCGATGACACGTTCTTTGGCAAAGGAAGTAGGCTCGCGTAATATTACTGTGAATGCAATTGCACCCGGTTTTATTGCCACAGATATGACGGCCGACCTGGGCGAGGATGCGCATGCATCATTGACCAGCCAGATTCCTTTGGGTCGTTTGGGTAACCCTGAAGATATTGCGGCTGCAGTATTGTTTTTAGCATCTAATTCAGGTGCTTACATCACAGGTCAGGTGTTACATATCAATGGTGGTATGTACATGTAAAAAGAATTGCCTATTTTGGGCAGTGACAATGATGCTTATTCTTGACAGCCGTAGAAACGGTGTTTAGAAGCCACATCATATTCGATAGGGAGGACATATATGTCTGCAGAAATTGAAACTAAAATTATTAAGATTGTTGCTGATCAGCTAAACGTTGATGAAAGTGAAATCAATTCAGATTCATCATTTGTTGATGATTTGGGGGCTGATTCATTGGATACTGTTGAATTAGTTATGGCGTTCGAAGAAGAATTCGGCGTTGAAATTCCAGATGATGATGCTGAAAAAATTCAAAGCGTTCAAAACGCTATTGATTACGTAGCTGCTAAGGCTGAGTAATTATTATGGCTCAACGCGTTGTTGTTACTGGTATTGGTCTTGTTACACCACTCGGTACTGGCACTGATAAAACATGGGATAATCTTATTGCTGGAAAATCTGGCATAGGACGCATCACGAAATTTGATGCGGAAGCGGCGGGCATGGCTTGTACCATTGCTGGCGAAGTTCGTGACTTTGATGTCAACGCGTTTATTAATCGGAAAGATGCACGAAAAATGGATGCTTTTATCCACTATGGTGTGGCTGCAGCGCAAATGGCGCTGGAGCAATCTGGTTTGGAAATTACAGAAGAAAATGCTCAACGTGTGGGTGTAGGTATTGGCTCTGGTATTGGCGGCATGCCTGCCATTGAAAAAACTTTGCGTGCTTATGATAAAGGTGGGGCGCGCAAAATATCCCCATTCTTTATTCCCATGACCATTATTAATATGGTATCTGGCTGGGTATCCATGCTAACTGGTGCAAAAGGACCAAATGTGGCAACGGTAACAGCTTGTGCAACAGGGACACATGCTATTGGTGATGCTTTTGAGATGATTGCACGTGGTGACGCGGATGCGATGTTGGCTGGTGGTACGGAAGGCTGTGTTTGTGAGTTAGCAGTTGGTGGATTTTCAGCAGCTAGAGCATTGTCTACACGTAATGATGATCCTGAAAAAGCTTCACGCCCTTGGGATGTGGATCGTGATGGGTTTGTGATGGGTGAAGGGGCAGGTGTATTGATGCTCGAATCACTTGAAACTGCACAGGCACGTGGTGCCAACATTCTAGCGGAAGTTGTGGGTTATGGTATGTCTGCAGATGCTTATCATATTACATCTCCAGCACCCGAAGGTGAGGGTGGTTCACGTTGTATGTTAGCCGCGCTAAATCGTGCGAAATTGAACCCTGAAGATGTAAATTATATTAATGCACATGGTACTTCAACGCCCATGGGTGACATTTGTGAAACGCAAGGTATCCAAGCAGCCTTTGGTAACCATGCATCTAAATTAATGGTGTCTTCAAGTAAATCAATGACAGGCCACTTGCTGGGTGCTGCTGGCGGTATTGAAGCCGCATTTTCAGTCTTGGCTGTTCACAAAGGTATTATTCCTCCAACTATTAACTTGGATAATCAAGATCCTGCATGTCCTTTGGATTTTGTTCCAAATACAGCGCGCGAAGTTGCTATTGATGTAGCTGTATCGAACTCTTTTGGTTTCGGTGGAACCAATGCAACGGTTATTGTCCGAAAGTTTAGCTGATCTAAAAAAAGGAAAAACATCTCACTTTTTACACGGATTTTAAAGAGAACACTTCATGCAAATGAGGTGTTCTTTTCATTTAAAGAGAAATTTGCTGCAATTCTTGAGGACCCAAAGGGCGATGGTAAACAATTCTTAGTGTCTAAAGAGGGGGCTTCCACTTGGTTACATCAAGGTGATGATACTAGAGCCTTCTTTGATGCTTGGAAGAAGCGTATGCAACCTGCTTGTTGTGATTTTCCGGCAATCCAACAATTAATTTATGCATCTTACGAAGTAAACACACTACTAGAAGATTTACCGTTACCTAAAACATCACCTCCAAATGGCTTATTGTGGTTACATGAGCCTGAGTGGAGCATTTGTTTTGATGATGCGTCACATACGGTTTATTTGGCATCACGCGTTAGTGAACAGCAACTTGATGACATCGAATATTTATTGGATGATATTCATCAGCAAACGTTGTCAGATGAGCTTGTTGTATCAGAAATTCATGAAGCCTCGAATGATTACTGTGCTGCTGTTGAACAAGTAAAACAATATATTCGTGCTGGTGATGTTTTTCAGGCTAACATTGCTCGTTTTTGGCAGATGTCTTTTGATAAACAACAATTAATTAACCTTTATCAACGATTACGCCGTGTGAACTCAGCGCCTTTTTCATGTTTTCTTTGTGCTGATGATTTGAGTATTATTTCAGCGTCTCCTGAACGATTATTTTCCTTATCAAGCGACGGTATTGCAGAAACTCGCCCTATCGCAGGAACACGGCGACGCAGTGAAGGTACTGAGGATATGACATTACGAGATGAGCTATTACTTTCAGATAAAGAATGTGCCGAACATATTATGTTGGTGGATTTAGAGCGTAATGACTTAGGGCGTGTTTGCGAGCCAGGCAGTGTGCAAGTCAATGAGCATATGGTTATTGAGCAGTATGCAACTGTGCAGCATATTGTATCCAATGTGCGAGGAAAGCTTGCTAAGGATCATGATGTGATTGACTTATTTCAAGCGATGTTTCCTGGAGGTACGATTACAGGTTGCCCTAAAGTTCGTTGTATGGAAATCATTCATGAGCTGGAGCATCAAGCACGTGGCCCTTATACAGGTGGTGTTGGTTACATTGCATGGGATGGTAGTGCTGATATGAATATTTTGATTCGTAGTTTTTGGCATGATGGCGAGCAATTACATTGGGCGGCTGGTGCTGGCATTGTGGCAGATTCAGATGCTGAAAAAGAGCGTATTGAAACCGAGCATAAAGCTGAAGGCTTATTGCGTGCTTTGGAGGCTTAAAACTTAGTTTTCTTCTTTCATAGACTTTTCAATAGCATCAATTTGACTTTCTAAGCCAACGGCATCTTCAATGTTAATCTGAATAGCGATACCGCTACCGGGTGTTTGTTTAAACCCACCAACATCTGATATTTTCTCAAGAATAGTTCTGCTTAAATGTTCTTCGACAATAAACATGAGCATATTGCGATGCGCCTCAAGATTTAAGCCTAAAAATGTAGGTTGAGGCTTAAGGCCTTCACCTCTAGCATCGGATACAATGGTTGCACCCGTAGCACCAGCATCGCGTGCAGCCTGCATAATGTTGTCACTTTTGGTATCTTCAACGAAGGCAATAATAAGTTTAAAATTCATGGTAACTCCTTTTTCGTTCTTTCTTTTTTCTGATATTTAAGTCGCTTCTCAAAGTAAGCTGATATTTGACCATAGAACAAAACACTAATAATGGGGAATACGCTGGCAAAGGCGATGAGGCCAAAACCATCAATGATTGGGCTGCGACCAGGAACTGTGCTTGCTAGGCCTAATCCCAGTGCTGCCAGTAAAGGTACAGTGACAGTTGAAGTCGTGACACCACCAGAATCATAAGCCAATGGTATAATTGTTTTGGAAGCAAAGAATGTTTGAATAATAACCAATATATAAGCGACCATGATAAACCCCCATAAAGGGCCTCCCGTAACAATACGCAAACAGCCAATGGATACTCCGATTGCTACGCCAAGGCCTACGGCAATACGCAAACCAAATGCTGAGATAGAGCCTGCGGAAATTTCTTGAGCTTTTAGGGCAACGGCAATAAGAGCAGGTTCAGCAAAGGTGGTTGCAAAACCAATAGTAAAACCAAATAGATATACCCATCCATAATCCGACCAATGATAATGGCCGATAACGCCATCGCCATATAGGAAAGCAGGGTCTGTTAATTGTTTGGCCATAATGTCACCAAGAGGAAAGATTGCTTCTTTTAGACCAACAAGAAAAAGAGCCAGCCCAAAGACTACAAAGCACAAACCTTTGAGTATTTGTGAAATATGGGCAATAGATTGCTTTAAAATAATGTACTGAAAAAAGAATAGCGTGAGGATAATCGGCATAACATCCCAAACTGTCCGCCAAAGTGTTGTGCTAAGTAGTGTGAAAAACTCATTCATGGTAATACGAGCATGCCATACAGCATAACAAACAGCATCGGTAAAAGGGATGCAAATGCAATAAGTCCGAAGCCATCCAGTATGGGGTTGCGTCCCGCAATGGAGGAAGCAAGCCCGATGCCTAGTGCCGTAACAAGTGGTACGGTAATAGTTGAAGTGGTAACGCCGCCAGAATCATAAGCAATACCAATAATCTCTTTGGGAGCAAATGGCGTCAGCAACTGGATCATTACATAGCCGCTAAGAATCATAAGAGGTAATGACCAACCGCGTAGAATGCGTAATACCCCGAGGAGAATAGCTAATCCGACAGATAAGGCGACACTTAGACGTAAACCATTGGCATAGGAGGCCTTAGCGGCTTCGCTAGAGGCAATTAAACTTGCTTGTGCTGCAATATCGGCAGCTTTACCTGCAATCGCAATCAGTGCTGGTTCGGCAATAGTTGTACCAAAACCAAGTAAAAATGCGAATAATAAAAGCCAAAATAAACTACCTTTTTTGGCAAATGAATAAGCAAGCTTTTCTCCTATCGGGAATAGAGCTAACTCTAAGCCTTGTATAAAAAGTGCCAATCCAAATAAAACACAAAAAAAACCAGCCAGCATCGTGGGTAAATTGGGAATGGGTTGATGTAAGACAAAAAGTTGAAATACAACAATGACTAAAATAATCGGCGCTAAATCCCGAAAAGCACCAAGAAGAGGTTTAAAAAATGACTGAAACTGCTGCTTCATGAGTCCTCTTGCTTCCTATCCTCTTGGCTTAGTCTCCAGTAGCAATGCGATCTACTAACTCTTTCACTGTTGGAATATAGCCACCTTGATAGAAAGGATCTTCACCAAAGCGATATGCAGCATGCCCAGCAAACATAAGATTATGTTCAAGCTCACCATCGTGGGCCACTGATTGTAAGGTTTTTTGAATGCAGAAGCTGCGAGGATCAGCTTTTCTGCCAGTCGTACCCAAATCATTTGCCGCCCAGTTAGAAAAGGCACATTGAGACAGGCAGCCCATGCAGTCCAGTTGATCCTGACGAATCTCCTGAGCTTTATCCTGATCCACAAAAATTAATGTTGAATCCGGCGTTAGTAGAGCTTTGGTAAAGCCATCATTGACCCAACCTTTTGCGCTCTGTGCGTCACGTTTGGTAACATAAACTTTTTTATTGCGAACACCAAATGTAAATACTTCACTATGATCGCCTGAAGCATGATCCATAAAGGCAATTTCACGATCAGAACGTTCATATAATTCATGTAAAAAGCTGTTATAAATTGCAGATGAGTAAAAGCCTGTAGGTGAGAATTTATTTAGTTTTATATCACCAGGTTTTAACTGTAGCAGGCGTTGTTTCCAAACATCGGAAATAGGACTTTCTTGGGTTAATAGCGGACGTGTACCATATTGAAATACAATAGGACCAATGTCATCGTTATTGAGCCAGTCAGACCACTCACGCAAAAACCACACGCCACCAGCCATAATAATAGGCACTTCATTTAAACCAAACTTATTCATGGTTTGGCGTAATTCCACAATACGAGGGTAAGGATCTTGTGGTTTGTTAGGATCCTCTGAATTGGATAGGCCATTGTGTCCGCCAGCTAGCCAAGGATCTTCATATACAACACCACCCAGCCACTCAGGATGTTTTTTGTAGGAGCGCAACCATAGTGCACGAAATGCGCGCGCTGATGAAATAATAGGATAATAATGTACACCATAAGAGGCGGCCAAAGGTGCAAGTTTAAAAGGCATGCCTGCACCACAGGTTACACCATGAATAATATCTTTGGCTTCATCAAGAACACCTTTCAAGATACGCTCAGCACCACCCATTTCCCATAATACATTCATATGAATACGACCATTGCCTTCTGCAACTTCGTGGGCAATTTGTGCTTGTTTGATGCCACCAGCAATACCTTGTGAAACCAGCTCTTCAAAACGAGCTTTACGGCTTTTGCCATGATAAACGGTACGAATGATATTGCCTTGATCATCGATACTATCTGCATTTACAGCCGAAAAAGTACCAATGCCACCTGCTTTTGCCCATGCACCTGTTGTTTCACCTGTGGAAACGGCAACACCTTTACCTCCTTCAATAAGAGGTAGTACTTCTTTGCCAGATAAGATCATAGGAGGTAGGTGAAATGACATGTAGTTCCTTTGCTTTCTCAATACACCACACATAGGTGGTTTTGAGCTTATATGTAGTATCAGGCGATGACTCTAAATCCTACGAGCAGCATCGCAAGTCTCATCTGAATTATTTGAAATAAATACAATAGGATATATGTTATTTTAAAAGTTTTATATTACGTATTTTTACATCACAGTTGTTGAATTTATCTCTATTTGTTAAAGTGATGTAGTTAATTTATTGTAGACAAGGTGTTATTATATGTTTGAAGTAGATCAAAGTGTTATATTTCTTTCTGGTGGATTATTATTGTTATTGATCTTATGGGGATTACAATACCAACGTCAAAAGCAGCTCTGTTCAGAATTAAATCAGACAATTAACTTGCTTAAAGAAGATGTCGTTGCACAAAAGCATCTGATTGATACGCAAATGAAGGATTTGACAGGGCAAATGGTGAGTCATGCTTCGTTAAATGAACGTCTTCAACATGCAGAAACAAATGCAGCAAACTTAGCTTCTCTTTTATCTAAAAAAGAGCAAACTGTCCATGCATTAAATGTAGAGCTTTCGGAATATAAATCAGAGGTGAGTAAGCTTGAAACAAGGTCAATAGAAGAGCGTAAGAGCGCGGTTGAAAAGCTACAATTACTTGATGATGCGAAAGAGAAGTTGGGCAATGAGTTTAAGGTTCTTGCCAATCAAATATTTGAAGAAAAGGGCAAGAGTATCGATGAGAAAAACCGTAATAGTCTAGATGAGGTATTAAAGCCCATGCGTGAACAATTGGGTGACTTTCGTAAACGTGTGGATGAAATTCATGGCAATGATAGCAAAGATCGTGCCTCACTTAGAGAACATTTGGCACAGCTAAAAGATTTAAATCAGCAAGTGAGCGCTGATACATTGAATTTAACGCAAGCTTTAAAAGGGGAGAGTAAAGCGCAGGGGAATTGGGGTGAAATGATTCTGGAGCGTATTCTAGAAAGCACAGGCTTACGTGAAGGGCATGAGTTTTTGCGTGAAGATTCGATCGATATTGGGGAAGGGAGGCGCCACCGTCCCGATGTTATTGTACAAATGCCGGGTGAAAAGCATATTATTATTGATTCTAAAGTATCATTAACCGATTATGAACGTGCATTGTCTGCAACTGAGCCTGATGAGCGTAAAAAGGCGATAAAAGCACATGTGAATAGCTTGAAAAATCACATTCGGAGCTTATCGGACAAACGCTATGATCAATTGCCAAACATTAACTCTCCTGATTACGTTTTGATGTTTGTGCCGATTGAAGCGGCGTATATGATGGCTATTGAGGCCGATCAAGGTGTTTTTGAGGCGGCATTTGATAAACGGGTAGCAGTGGTCACCCCTTCAACCCTATATGCGACACTAAAATTGATTGAACAACTTTGGCGTTATGAGCGGCAAAGTGAGAATGTGGTTAAATTAATTGATAGAGCCAGTAAGTTGCATGATAAAATGGTGACATTTGTTGAGTCATTTGAAGATGTCGGGAAACGTTTGGGGCAGGCTCAAGAGTCGTATGATATAGCACTTGGCCGCATTAAAACGGGGCCTGGGAATGTGATTAATCAAATTGCTACACTGGGTGTACTTGCAGGAAAAACAAAAAAAGAACTTCCCAAGCATTTGCTGGATGATGCATCTGTTCAAAAACAATATCAGATATCTGATCAAGGTTAGAGATGGTAAACCCAGCTGTGTAAATATTTTAAACAGCTATGATGCTGACAGGAGTTAGGGCAGTCCAGAGGTTGTAATTAATTCTTAGATTACTTGCACGGTGCTGTCATTTGGAACTTTTTTATTTTCTTGCCCTCATATATAATCCGCAGGAAGCTATTAAAGCTACTATGCTTAGCCTTCATGAATAAGGGGTACTACAGTGGTTCAGATTCGTCTCAAAAGTGGATTCACCTCTCTGGATTTTCCGCCAAACAGAAAAATAAATTTGAAAGAAAAGGAAATATTTTTATATAAGGGAACCCCACACCAAAATAACTGTTACCTTATTCTACAAGGTCAACTTGAAGTCCGCTTAATTGCTGGCAATGGGCATGAAACATTACTGTATCATTTGAACCCTGGGGATCTTGTTGGGGAGCTTGCCATGTTTGGCTTTAAAAATCGTACGGCAACAATCATTGCAAGTGAAAACACAGAGGTTTTGCAAATAAGCCATGACGAATTCAACAAGCGTATTAAAGATTATGATTTTCTACAGCAACTGACAGCACTTTTTTTACAACGTTATATGCACGCCCATGAAGTCATCTGTCGTTTAACACAACCCAATATTAGCATGAAACTTTGTCGCTATTTAAAAACACTTGCTGATCAACATGATAGCAATAAAAATATCATTCAGTTACGCCTGCCAAGCCATGCGGAATTGAGTAGACTGTTGAGTTGTCAGCGTGAAACCATTACACGTGAAATAAAAAAGCTCGTGAATGCTCAAGTAATTACTGCACAAGATGCTCACTTAATTCAGGTTGACCGTAAAAGAATAGAGTTCTTCTTATCTGATATGGGTTAATCAACACTTGCGTAGGACAGCCTGTATGAATAAGTAACAGCCTTTCCCAACCCTTTGAGTGTTATCTTAAGATCCACAAATGGGAGAAGTGGACTACCCACATTTCAGTAGACACTTGCTACCATCTAAAAATACTCCGTGGATTCAAGTCGTAAGTGCAACTTTGGAAGTCGTTTAAAAGAGCAAGCTGCGGTAGCAGTCTTGGTCTTTTCTAACTCATTCATGTTATTTGCTGCCCATGTTGTTATGTGTGCCAAAGAGGGTTACTTAAATTTTAAATTACAGCGTTAGAATTCACTATCTCACCATGTCTATTGCATGTTAGCATTATCGTGTCTGTTTTTGGCAGTTATTTTCAATCAAATAGAAATGCAATAGGAGATGGATCATGAAGTTGGCAATGTTAGGTTTGGGTCGCATGGGCGGCAATATGGTGAAGCGCTTGATGCAAGGTGAACATGAAGTCGTAGCCTATGATGTGGATAACGCACCAGGTATAGCCTTGGCAAAGGAATTTGAAGGAGTCTCGGCAGCCAATAGCCTTGAAGATGTGATTGCGCAACTACCGACACCGCGTGTGCTTTGGATCATGGTTCCACACCAGTTTGTTGATTCAAGTATTGAAAAGTTATTACAGGCTGGGCTAGAAGCAGGTGATTTGATTATTGATGGAGGGAACTCCAATTATAAAGAGGGTCAACGTCGCGCCATTGAACTGGCTGAGAAAGAAATCTTGTTTGCGGATTGTGGTACCTCAGGTGGTGTTTGGGGCTTGCAAAATGGCTACTCCTTAATGATTGGTGGTGAGAAAAATGCTATTGATTTGATCGCTCCTGCATTGACGACTCTAGCATCGGATAATGGTAATGGTTGGGGACATATGGGGCCTGTCGGTTCTGGGCACTTTGTGAAGATGGTTCATAACGGCATGGAATACGGCATGATGCAAGCCTTTGCAGAAGGTTTTGAACTGATGAAAGCCAAGGAAGAATTTGACTTGGATATGCACCAAATTTCACGTGTGTGGCAACATGGTTCAGTCGTTAGCTCATGGCTTCTTGATTTAACAGGTGATGCATTAGAGCAAGACGGTGATTTATCATCTCTTTCTGACTGGATGGATGATTCAGGTGAAGGTCGTTGGACTGCCAATGAGGCTATTGATCTGGGTATTCCGACGCCTGTAATGACTTTAGCGTTGCAAATGCGTTTTCGTAGCCGTCAAAAAGATGCCTTTGCAGGTAAAATTGTAAATGCACAGCGTGCTGGTTTTGGTGGGCATACGATTAAGGCAGCCCACCAGCCTGCAAATAAGGAAGTTTAATCATGGTAGCCGATAAATTTGCTTCCTTGATTGGTAGTGAGCGACCAGAAGCCACGAATATCGTTATTTTTGGAGCATCGGGGGATCTAACTAAACGCAAGTTGTTGCCCGCCTTAGCGCATATGCATCGTTGGAATTTGCTAGGCCCACATTCGCGAATTATTGGTTCTGTGCGTGAAAAATGGACGAAGTCGCACTGGAAAAACTATGTGCATGACCAGTTGTTACAATACTTTCCAGAAGCGGTGATGAACCCACCATCATGGCGACGTATTGCCGAAAAATTAGATTTGGTAGTAGGTGATTTGTCCGACCCTCAGATGTATAAAGAGCTTGCGAATACTTTGCATGCTCACGGTGGTAAATCCAATGCCTTATACTACTTGGCAATTCCGCCATCGTGGTATGAATGTGTTTGTAAAAATTTAAAAGATGCTGGATTGGCAGATGAAAAAGATGGTTTTCGGCGCATTGTTGTTGAGAAACCCTTTGGTATGGACTTGGCAAGTGCCAAAGATTTAAACGGTAAACTGCAATCGTATTTTGATGAGTCTCAGATTTATCGTATTGATCATTATTTGGGCAAAGAAGCGGTGCAAAATTTAATGGTATTCCGCTTTGCCAATTCGGTTTTAGAACCTTTATGGAATCGTAACTATATTGATCATGTCCAAATTTCTGTATCTGAATCGTTGGGCATTGGTTATCGCGCTGGTTATTATGAGCATTCAGGCGCATTTCGAGATATGATTCAAAGTCATTTGATGCAGGTGATGGCATTGGTAGCGATGGAACCCCCCGTGTCGCTAGATGCCAATGATGTCCGTGATGAAAAGATGAAAGTCTTACGTTCCATGCGTAAAATTAAGCCTGAAGATGTGAAAGATATTGCCGTTCGTGCACAGTATACTGATGGTAAAGTCGATGGTGAAAATATCTTGGCGTATTGTGATGAGGAAAATGTAGCAAGTGACTCTTGCACAGAAACTTTTGCTGCAGTGAAATTTTATGTGGATAACTGGCGCTGGCAGGGTGTGCCATTTGCGTTGCGTACAGGTAAACGCCTTCCTGACCGTGTCTCTGAGATCTGTATTCGTTTTAAAGAACCACCACAGCAACTATTTGATCTAGGCGATGGCCATGTGCCGAATAATGAGCTTATTTTCCGCTTGCAGCCAGATGAGGGTATGCAGCTCACCATGACAGCCAAGCAGCCAGGTTTATCAACTAATTTACGCGGTGTGAAGCTTGATGCCTCGTATGGCATGGTTGGCTCTGGTATGCCAAAAGCCTATGAAACACTATTGCATGATGTGATGTTGGGTGAAGCTGGTCTTTTTTCACGTGCTGATGAAGTGGAAGAAAGCTGGGCTATTGTGGCTCCAATTATGGATGAGTGGGCAAAAGAAACTGATATTGCGACATATGAAGCAGGAACGCTTGATATTCCAGGTATGGATGCCTTACTTGATGAGTGCGAAGGTGGCTGGCGAAATTTAGAGGCTCACGTTGAGTAAGCAGGTTGCCCACTTTAAAACACCCTTGGAAGTTGCACAGGCTGTAGCTGATATTGTTGTAATGTCGGCTTCTGAAGCCATTGCTGAACGTGGCGTTTTTCATTGGGTTTTAGCCGGTGGAACAACCCCTAAAAGATGTTATGAATTACTGCAGGATGCTGACATTGACTGGTTAAAGGTACATGTGTGGTTTGGTGATGAACGCTGTTTGCCTGTGGGCGATCATGAACGCAATGATGTGATGGCGGATGAGGCATTATTGAAGCATGTGGCAATTCCAAGCAATCAAATTCACCGTATTGATGCTGAACTTGGGGCAACGGAAGCTGCTGCTTTATATGCAGAGGCGTTGTCGCATATTGCTTGCTTGGATTTGGTGTTGTTAGGCATGGGCGAAGATGGGCATACAGCAAGCCTATTTCCCAATAACCCAGCTTTAAGTGAGCAAGCTTTGGCAGTTGCTGTATTTGATTCACCTAAGCCACCATCGAATCGTGTGTCACTGGGCTATAAGGCGCTTAAATCTGCGCGCCGCCGTGTTATTATGGTAACAGGCGAGGGTAAACGAGATGCCTTTGAGCGGGTATGTGCAGGCGAAGATTTGCCTGTGAACATTGCAGATAGTGAATGGTGTGTTTCGCTTTAATTGTTGCCTTGTAGGCTTTTACTGGCGATTTCAAACACATCACCCGACAAACCTTTAGTGTCTGCAATGCGTTGTAGCTCCGCTTTCATCAAGGTTTGGCGTGCAGGCTCTAAACGCTTCCAGTCCATGAGTGCGCGCACCATTCGTGCTGCAATTTGCGGATTCAATTTATCCAATTCCAATATGCATTCGGCAATAAATTGATAACCAGAGCCACCTTCGGCATGGAAGTTTAAAGGGTTACGCATAGCAAAGCTGCCAATCAAAGCGCGTACTTTATTCGGATTTTGCATGGAAAACTTGGGGTGCAGCATGAGGTTTTTCACGTGCTCTAGGGTGTTGGGTAATGAAGATGCTGCTTGCACGCTAAACCACTTATCCATCACATTGGCTTCATCATTCCATTGCTTTTCAAATGTTGCTAAAGCTTGCTTACACTGCGGGCAAGCTTGATTGGCAAGCAGAGCTAAAGCTGTATATTGGTGTGTCATATTTGCTGCGCTTGTAAACTGATGGTATGCGAGATCAAGCATATCATCACCCAATTCAGTCAAGTAAGATAGGCAAACATTTTGTAACTTGCGCTGTTGCATGGCTTGATCACTTAAACCGGTCGTCTTGCGCATGCTGTGATACATGTCCAAAAATTCTACTTGTAAGGCTTGGGCAATGCTGCGTTGTAGACTTTCTTTGGCTTTGAATAATGATACAGGATTCATTACATCATGTTGGCTAAGCCAAGCTTCTTGAATATCCGATAAAGAGGGTAGGCTTAATGCTTCAGCTTTCAGGGCTGGCTCTAAATCATTATCGGCTAATAACAGCTTAAAAGCATCTGTGATGGTTGTGGTCGAGATATTAGGGTCTTCCACCAGATTGATGATGGTGTTGCTTGCTAAAGCTTGGGCAGCTGCCCAGCGATTAAAGGCGTTATCATCATGTTGCATTAAAAAAGCATAATCAGCATCTGAATAATCGTATTCAAGAATTACAGGTGCCGAGAAGTCACGCAGCAATGACGGGGTAGGGTGGCGGCTAATATTTTCAAAGGTAAATGACTGTCTATCTTTTGTAATTAATAATGTAGATTCATTGTCTAACATGTTTCCATCATCATCTAAAAGCGCTATTTTTAGTGGAATAAGGTATGGTTTTTTGTGTCTGGATTCAGGGGTTTCAGGGCAGGATTGCTCACATGTTAAGGTGCAGATTTGTGTATCTTTATCATAGCCTAAATGCACCTTTACGCGCGGTGTCCCAGCTTGCTCATACCAGTTTTGCATCTGCGATAAGTCGGTGTCTTTTAGATGAGACTGATTGGCATCAGCCATAGCGCTTAAGAAATTCTCCGTAGTTACGGCTTGTCCATCATGGCGCTTGAAGTACAAGTCCATGCCTCTCCTAAAGCCAGCTTCACCCAGTAGGGTATGATAGAGGCGCACCACTTCGGCACCTTTTTCATATACAGTTACGGTATAGAAATTATTAATCTCCATGTAGGAGGCTGGGCGAATGGGGTGTGCCATAGGACTTGCGTCTTCGGCAAACTGATGGGCGCGTAGCAAACGCACATCTTCAATGCGTTTTACGGCCTTAGCATGGTGATCTGCTGTAAATTCTTGGTCGCGGAATACGGTTAAACCTTCTTTAAGACTAAGTTGAAACCAGTCGCGGCAGGTCACACGGTTGCCAGTCCAGTTATGGAAATACTCATGACCAATCACAGCTTCAATGGCGATATAGTCATCATCAGTGGCTGTTTCTGGGCTGGCAAACACAAGGCGGGAATTGAATATATTTAGCCCTTTGTTTTCCATAGCCCCCATATTGAAATCATCCACGGCAACAATCATAAATAAATCTAGGTCGTATTCGAGGCCAAAACGTTGCTCATCCCACTTCATAGCACGCTTTAATGAATTCATAGCGTGAGAACACTGATGAATATGATGTTCTTCTGTGTAAATGCGTAATGAAATATTACGCCCTGATTGAGTCTTAAATGTATCTTCGAAACAGGATAGTTCGCCCGCAACCAAAGCAAATAAGTAACAAGGCTTGGCAAAAGGGTCGACCCATTCAGCCCAATGCAGGCCATCTTCCATGTCGCCAGTTGCAACAGAATTGCCATTGGAGAGTAAGACGGGGTTACTATGTTTATCGGCGATAACTTTTACGGTAAAAGGTGCCATGACATCAGGGCGATCCTGATAATAGGTAATGCGGCGAAAGCCTTGCGCTTCGCACTGTGTGCAATAATTGCCTGATGAGCGATAGAGCCCTTCCAGAGCAGTGTTATTTTCAGGGTTAATGAGCGTGGTTATTTCTAAATCAAATGTATCAGGAAGGTTCTTAATAGATAAACCTTGTTCTGATTGTTGATAGAGTGACTTATCTAATATGCTGTTATTGAGTTTTATTTGGCGTAATTCTAGGTCAAAACCATCTAACTCTAGCTCTAGCAGAGGAGAATCAAGGTTGCGTTTGTAGCGAACCAAAGAAATAACTTCTGTTTTTAATGGCTGTAGGGTGAAGGTGAGATTTACTTGCTCTACCCAAAAAGCTGGTGCTTGATAATCTTTTAAATAAACCGTTGCTACATGTGTCATGATAAAACCTTTGAAAAGAAGTTGAGAGATCATAACGGGGGATGAGTTTTTCACAAATATTGTCGTTCTTTCTCAATGCTGAATAAAATGTTAAAATAGCCCGCATCAAAAGTATCACTACAGGATAAAAATGACTTCACATAATTCGAATGCACCAACGATCATCTATACCATTACAGATGAGGCTCCAGCTTTAGCAACTTATTCCTTTCTTCCAGTCATACGTACGTTTACTGAAGCTGCGGGTGTGCATGTCAAACGTAGTGATATTTCATTAGCGGCACGTATCCTTGCTAACTTCCCAGATAAACTTACGGATGAGCAGAAACAAAGTGACACATTAAAAGCGCTGGGTGAATTGGCACAAAGACCTGAAGCAAATATTGTTAAATTACCGAATATTAGTGCTTCTATTCCGCAGCTTCAGGCAGCAATCAAAGAGCTTCAGGTTCATGGCTTTGATGTCCCGGATTTTCCAACTGATGTACAAACGGATGAAGAAAAAATTATTAAAGCGGCTTATGCCAAGGTATTGGGCAGTGCGGTGAACCCTGTGCTTCGTGAAGGGAATTCTGATCGCCGTGTGGCAGATGCTGTAAAGCAATATGCCAAGGACAACCCTCACTCAATGGGCGATTGGAGCGCTGCTTCGAAATCACACGTTGCTCATATGAGTGATGGTGATTTTTATGGCAGTGAGCAATCAGTTGTTATTGAAACTGCTGGTGATGTTTGCATTGAGCTATCTGATACTCAGGGTAATAAAACGATTCTTAAAGAGAAAACAAGTTTGCAAGTGGGTGAAGTGATTGATGCCGCAGTGATGAGTTGTGAGGCATTACGTGATTTTTATGCCGCAGAAATTGAAGATGCCAATAAGACAGGTGTTTTATTGTCTTTGCATTTGAAGGCAACCATGATGAAAGTCTCTGATCCAATCATGTTTGGTCATGCGGTCACTGTTTATTTCAAAGATGTATTTGAGAAGTACGCAGATATATTTTCTGAGCTTGGTGTGGATGCAAGCAATGGTCTTGGTGATGTATATGCAAAAATAGCAGTATTACCAGAAGAAAAACGTGACGCCATTGAAGCGGATATTCAGGCTGTATACCAATCAAACCCTGCATTGGCGATGGTTGATTCTGATAAAGGAATCACGAACTTACATGTTCCAAGTGATGTGATTATTGATGCTTCTATGCCTGCAGCGATTCGCTCTTCTGGTAAAATGTGGGGCAGTGATGGACAGCTTCATGATATGAAAGCAATGATTCCAGACCGTTGTTACGCAGGTATTTATCAGGAAACGATTCGTTTTTGTCAAGAAAATGGCGCTTTTGACCCGAAAACAATGGGAAATGTGGCAAATGTTGGGCTAATGGCGCAAAAAGCAGAGGAATACGGCTCGCACGATAAAACATTTGAGATTCCAAGTAGTGGTAGCGTACGTGTTATCGATGCAGCAGGGCACGTGTTGATGGAACACCGTGTGGAGAAGGGTGATATCTGGCGTATGTGTCAGAGTAAAGATGCACCCATTCGAGATTGGGTGAAGCTGGCGGTTCGTCGCGCACAAGCGACTGCAAACGCTACTGTTTTCTGGTTAGACCCTAAGCGTGCACATGATGCAAACCTGATTGAAAAAGTAGAGCTCTACTTGCAAGATTTTGATGCCAAAGGTTTAGATATTCAAATTATGTCACCTGAGGATGCGATTAAGCATGCTTTGAAGCGTGTCAAAGAGGGTAAGGATACTGTTTCAGTAACTGGTAACGTATTGCGTGATTATTTAACCGATTTATTCCCTATTTTAGAATTGGGAACGAGTGCAAAAATGCTTTCCATTGTGCCACTGTTGGCTGGTGGCGGGCTATTTGAAACAGGTGCGGGTGGCTCTGCACCCAAACATGTACAACAGTTTATGCAAGAAGGACATTTACGCTGGGATTCTTTGGGTGAGTTTCTAGCACTGGCAGTATCTCTTGAAGATTTGGCTTCTAAAACGGATAACGATAAGGCGCTTGTATTGGCTAATGCCCTTAACCGTGCAAACTCTAAATTTCTTAAAGAAAACAAGTCACCTTCACGAAAAGTTGGTGAATTGGATAATCGAGGCAGCCATTTTTACTTGGCTATGTACTGGGCCGAAGCATTGGCGACACAGGATGATGACCAAGCTCTAAAGACTAAGTTTGCAATGCTTTATGAGCAACTGGCGGCACAAGAGAATACGATTATTGCAGAGTTAAATGCGGCACAAGGCCATGCTGTTGATATGGGCGGTTATTTCCATGCCGATGCTGAAAAATTAGAGAAGGCCATGCGCCCAAGTAGTACATTTAATGCGGCACTAGCAAGTGTTTAAAGCTGCATTCAAGAAGTATCTAAAATGCTCATTGTTGCAGATGGTGTAGACTGTTACCGTTCGCAAAGACTGAATTTGGTTTCATGGTTGGAAAATAGAATTGATTGACGGAGCTGACTTGGGTTCAGATACGTCGGAGGCAATATGTCTGATAAAGATAAAGCACTGGATACTGCGTTAGCGCAGATTGAGCGTCAGTTTGGCAAAGGCACCATCATGCGTATGGGAGACCAAGCAAAAGTGGCTATTGATGTTATTCCATCGGGCTCTTTGGCATTGGATGCCGCTTTGGGCATTGCTGGTTATCCGCGTGGTCGCATCGTTGAAATTTATGGGCCTGAAAGTTCGGGCAAAACTACGCTAGCATTACATGCTGTTGCAGAAGCACAAAAACTCGGTGGTAAAGCAGCATTTGTAGATGCCGAGCATGCACTTGATCCGATTTATGCTGAAAAACTGGGTGTGAATGTGGATGATTTATTTCTTTCACAACCCGATTGTGGTGAGCAGGCTCTTGAAGTGGTAGATATGCTTACCCGTTCAGGTGCGTTGGATATTATTGTGGTGGATTCTGTGGCCGCACTTACACCAAAAGCAGAGCTTGAAGGTGATATGGGCGACTCACATATGGGTTTGCAAGCGCGTTTGATGTCGCAAGCTTTGCGTAAACTTACAGGCTCAATTTCACGTTCTAAAACAACCATTATTTTTATTAATCAAATTCGCATGAAAATTGGTGTGATGTTTGGTAACCCTGAAACAACGACGGGTGGTAATGCCTTGAAGTTTTATGCTTCTATTCGTTTGGATGTACGCCGTACCGGAGCAATCAAGAAGGGTGATGAAGTGCTTGGTAATGCAACAAAAGTGAAGATTGTGAAGAATAAAATGGCCCCACCGTTTAAATTAGCACTATTCTCTATTATGTATGGGGAAGGTGTCTCGCATGTGGGTGAAGTAGTCGATATGGGTGTTGAATTTGGCTATATTAAAAAAAGTGGTGCGTGGTATGCCGCTGGTACTGAACGCATCGGGCAAGGGCGCGATAATGCGATTCAATTTTTGAAAGATCATCCAGACATGTTGGCAGAGATTGAAGGTAAAATTCGTGCTGATTTGGGTATGGGTGATGCCAAGGATGTTGTAGAAGAAGCTTAAATGTCACGGCAGGATGTGCAGGAAGTTTATAGCATAGCTCTGCGTTTACTGACCATGCGTGAACATTGTGAAGTAGAATTACGGGGTAAGCTACTACAACGTGATTGTGATGAAATTGCCATGGACTCGGCGATTGAACAGTTGAAACGCTATGGTTATTTGAGCGAAGCGCGTTATGCCGAAGCTTTTTTGCGCTATAGACTGAAAAAGGGTGAAGCACTCTGGTTAGCGGCGGAAAAAGCAAGGCAAAAGGGCGTTGATGAGCAAGCTTTACAAATAGCCGTTGAAGAAGCTGAAAGTGGTTATGATAATTTGCAGTCTTGCTTGAGCCTGCTAAACAAGCGTGACCCGCAACAGCAGTGGCGATATGATCAGCGGATTTGGCAACGGCAGGCACGTTATTTGCGTAACAAAGGTTTTGATGCAGCAACTATTTTGCAGGCATTAGGGCAAACATAAAGATGCGACTGTAGATGTTTTTATTCATGATAATTAATACATGAAATAAAAAGCAGTAGGCGTTAAGATAATATGGATATATGAAGGCATGAGGATTGAACGCATGAAAACATCTGAGATTCGTCAGAATTTTTTGACATTTTTTAAGAGCAAAGGCCATGCTGTTGTAGAGTCCAGCTCATTGGTTCCTCATGGTGACCCGACATTGATGTTTACCAATGCGGGTATGGTGCCATTCAAACATGTTTTCTTGGGTGATGAGACCCGCTCTTATACAACCGCCACATCCAGTCAGAAATGTGTGCGAGCTGGCGGTAAACATAATGATTTAGAAAATGTGGGGCACACGGCACGTCATCATACCTTCTTTGAAATGCTTGGTAACTTCTCTTTTGGTGATTATTTTAAAGAGCAGGCCATTGCATATGCATGGGAATTTCTAACTGTTGAGTTAGGTCTGGAAAAAGAGCGCCTGTTTGTCACCGTGTTTGAAGAAGATGATGAAGCGTATGACCTTTGGACAAAAGGCGTTGGTATTTCAGAAGATAAAATCGCCCGCATTGGTGCGAAAGACAATTTTTGGAGCATGGGTGATACAGGCCCTTGTGGCCCTTGTTCAGAGATTTTCTTTGATCATGGCGAGCATGTTTGGGGAGGGCCTCCAGGCACACCAGAAGAAGAGGGTGATAGATTTGTTGAAATCTGGAACCTTGTATTCATGCAGTATGATAGAGATGCAGAAGGCACCTTAAACCCGCTACCAAAACCATCAGTCGACACTGGCATGGGGCTGGAGCGTGTGGCAGCAGTCATGCAGGGGACACACGATAACTACAGTATTGATTTGTTTAAGAATCTTATTGATGCAGCTTGTAAGGTTACAGGCGTAAGCCTTGGAAAAGATAAGGAGTTTGATGTAAGCCTTCGCGTGCTTGCCGATCACTTACGTTCAGTTTCATTTTTACTTGCCGATGGTGTTTTACCATCCAATGAAGGGCGAGGCTTTGTCTTGCGCCGCATCCTGCGTCGTGCCTGCCGTCATGGGCGTTTGCTGGGTATGAAAGAAGCTTTTATGTTTAAACTTGTGCCAGCACTGGTAGCGGAAATGGGTGATCACTTTGCTGAACTGAAAGAGAGCCAAGCTAATATCGAGCAGGTCATCCGTATTGAAGAAGAGCGCTTTATCAAAACGCTGGATAAAGGGTTAAAGCTTGTTGAGCAGGCTGTGGCAGATGCGGGAGAGGGTGGCACCATCCTCGGTAAGACCTTGTTTACCCTTTACGATACATTTGGATTCCCAACAGATTTAACGGCTGATATTCTAAAAGGCCAAGACATCCATTTGGATATGGATGGTTTTGAAGTATGCATGGAAGAGCAACGCACCCGTGCAAGAGCTGCGTGGGGTGGCTCTGGCGAAGCAGCATTGCCTAAAGCTGTGTATGAGATTCGTGAACAACATGGTGCCACAGACTTCTTGGGTTATACCACTTTAGCAGCAGAAGGCGTCATTTCTGGGCTGATTCAAGGTGATAAAGCTTTAGATGTAGTTAATGAAGGTGATGAGGTTTGGTTGATCACCAATCAAACACCTTTTTATGCAGAGTCTGGTGGTCAAACAGGTGATACAGGTTTGATTACCACCAAGGATGCAGAATTTGTTGTTTCGGATACCAAAAAGGTATTGTCTGATTTGTTTGTACACATTGGCAAAGTGAGCAAAGGTTCATTTTCAAAGGGTGAGATTGCCAATTTTGAAGTCAGAGGTGTGCGCCGTGATGCGATTCGGGCAAACCACACAGCAACGCATTTGATGCATGCCGTATTGCGCGAAGTGTTGGGTGATCATGTCAAACAAGCAGGCTCTTTGGTCAATGCAGAGCGTTTACGATTTGATTTTAGTCATCACCAACCGATGTCTGCTGCTGAGAAAACTGAAATTGAAAGTAAGGTAAACGCTGCAATTTGGGCAAATGATGAGGTGCAAACCAATCTTATGACTCAAGATGAAGCGGTTGCTTCGGGTGCGATGGCATTGTTTGGCGAAAAATATGGTGATGAAGTGCGCGTGGTTTCTGCTGGTTTTTCTACAGAGCTTTGCGGCGGCACGCATGTCAAACGTACTGGTGATATTGGTGTGTTTCGTATTGTTTCAGAGTCAGGTATTGCAGCAGGTGTGCGGCGGATTGAAGCGATGACAGGTGTCGCGGCATACCAAAGTTTTGTCAATGATGCCGACACTTTGAATGATGTTGCAACCCAAATGAAAGTGCGCCCAGCAGAAACCGTGGATGCAGTAGTCACACTACAAAATAAACTCAAAGATGTAGAAAAAGAATTACAATCCGTCAAAGCCAAAGCATCCACAGGTGTCCTTGATGATTTGATTGGCACTGCGGTGGATGTGAATGGGGTTAAACTACTCACCGCAGAAGTTAAAGATGTCGCAGATATGCGCGATTTCATGGATAAAGCCAAAGGTAAACTCAAGTCTGGCGTGATTGTGTTTGGTCAAATCAAAGGCGATAAAGTACAATTAGTAGCTGGAGTCACCAAAGACTTGGTTGGCACATACAACGCAGGCAACATCGTGCGCGAAGTCGCCATCATCTGCGGCGGCAAAGGCGGCGGTAAACCCGATATGGCTATGGCTGGTGGTACAGAGCCTGCTAAATTGAAAGAGGCGTTATCTTCTGTTTCAGTGTTATTAGAGTAAATGTCATAAGGGAGGGGATAGTTTGGAAAGAGATAGCACTAAAGAAATAATTAAAAATACTATTAAAAGTAGCTTTGAAGGTTTTGCAAGGAAATCTCTTACGAAAAAAGCGAAGTTTCAAATCCTTGACTTAATAATTCCAAAGGAACGCAAAATTAGGTCTATCGTAGGAGGCCTTGAAACATCTATAGGAACCACACTTTGGGAACCTTTAGCAAAAGCCTTGGCAAAAGAAAATGGTTTTGAGGTTGTTAGCTCAAATTTAAAGTCTCCTGCTAACATGCCATCAAATTTAAATAACACTTTGCAATCTATCATAGATGATAGGAAACAAAGAGCTGGAATGTATAACGCCGTTAGTAGCCATGATGCCTTGAAAAGTGTTTGCCAATCTTTTATTTCGAGGCCTATTGACTCGTTTGAAGCTGCACCAAGAGGGAAAGGGGTAGACGTTTGGCTAAAGAAGAATGAAGTAAATTATTTCTTTGATACAAAAACTGTACAGCCAAATATTCCAGCACTTACAGGCTGTATGGAACAAGTGCTTTATTGGTATGCATATTTTTACTCACAAAACCCTGAAGGACAAGCAGTTTCAAGAATTGTATTTCCATATAACCCTAATCCAGAAAAATCTTTTTGGGATGGTGTTATTGGAGGTGGCAAACCCCTGGAGCCGGGAAATGAGGCTTGGGTAGAAAATGAGTTTTGGGACTTTATTTCGGGGTTAGAAAATACTTACGAAGTAATTTCCTCTTCATTTACTGAACTTAGAGAGTCAGGTGAATTAGAAGAAACGTTGAATAGTATTTTAAGTAACCATAACTAAGGTTTGACACCTTTCTAACAAACGATATTGTTGTAACCATGACCAAGGTTTATGGGGAGACAAAAGTGGAAATGGAAACTTATTCTATAGCTCAAGTAGCTGATATTATGAGTGTTTCTAAGGAAACACTCCGACGCTGGGATAATAATGGAACACTTGTTGCCGAGCGTTGCCCCGAAAACAACTACCGTTTTTATCATCGCTCTCAATTAGAGCTTTTTGAGTCCGCTAAATCACTATTTAATAGTGAGTGGGATGAAGAGTTAAACGCAAAGCCATTGCGCCCTTATAAACTTATCGAATTGTTTGCTGGCACTGGTGGATTGGCCATTGGTATGGAAAAAGCAGGCTTTGAATCTGTTTTGCTAAATGAAATTGATAAACATGCATGTAATACACTGAGAAAGAACCGGCCTGACTGGAATGTGGTTGAAGGTGATATATCAAAAATAGATTTTTCAGAATATCATAATGAGGTAGATATCGTTTCAGGTGGTTTTCCTTGCCAAGCTTTCTCATATGCAGGTAATAAACTTGGTTTCGAGGATGCTAGGGGAACGCTGTTTTTTGAGTTTGCTAGAACGGTTAAAGAAACCAATCCGAAAGTTATTCTTTGTGAGAATGTGAGAGGTTTATTGAAACATGATGAAGGTAAAACTCTAGAAGCAATTAAAAGTGTCATTGATGAATTGGGTTATGAGCTAGTTGATCCAAGAGTATTAAGGGCAATGTTCTACCAAGTTCCTCAAAAGAGAGAGCGTTTATTGTTAGTAGGAATACGAAAAGACCTTGCTAGTAAAGTTGAGTTTAAGTGGCCTTCGCCATACAAACGCATTATGAATTTAAAAGATGCTCTCAAAAAGGGTGAACTTTTTAATTGTGATGTTCCTGAATCTGAAGGCCAAAAATACCCCGAAAAGAAAAAGAAAGTTTTGTCTTTAATTCCTCAGGGTGGTTACTGGCGTGATTTACCTGAGCGTTTGCAAAAAGAGTATATGATGAAAAGTTATTATTTGGGTGGTGGGAAAACAGGAATGGCTCGAAGGTTGTCATGGGATGAGCCTAGTTTAACCTTAACTTGTTCTCCGGCTCAAAAACAAACTGAAAGATGTCATCCAGAAGAAACGCGCCCTTTAACTGTTCGAGAGTATGCACGTATTCAGACATTTCCTGATGACTGGGTGTTTTCTGGCCCAATAACATCACAATACAAACAAATAGGTAATGCAGTTCCAGTAAACCTTGCCCATGCAGTCGGAAGATCGCTTGTTCGTTTGTTGAATGACATTGAGTTAAGTTAAAATCTATCCGCTGGAAGGCATATGAAGCTTCTATAACTTCTAATATGTCAAAGATCAGTCTTTCACAACTTGATAAAATTTAGGAGGAGCAGTCTGCGGTGTTAAAGGTCAAGTGAAATGGATTGTGCTAGATCAATCAGCTGCTGGTTCGGGGGCTGACCAAGCAGGTGATACACAGCAAGGGTGTAAGCTCTGATAAAGGCCTATTTTCGGGCTTAGAAGGACTTTTTTAGTAATAGAATGGAGCGTTTAGACTGGTGCTACCAAATGGTCTGGTCTTCATAACTTGATGGAATTGAGGAAGGGCGGAGTTCGGAATTAAAGGTCAAGGAAACCTGTAAACTAGGTCGAAGCGTAAAGTGTTATCTGCCGCTTTGCGAGGCTATTCTCTGTTATTTGCCCAATCAGGTTTACAAAGTATATACTAAAGATATACTTTTCTTATGTTTATCCAAAGATTAGTGAAATCATTGCAAGCATTTGACGTTAATTACGCCTTGGTGGGTGGTTATGCGGTGGCATTACATGGAGCAGTGCGCGGCACCATGGATATTGATTTAGTGATTAAAATTGATGAGTTAGCGTTCTCTAAAGTTGAAAAAGCATTGGCTAAAATTAATCTGGAAGCGCGGTTGCCAGTCACAGCATCAGATGTGTTTCATTTTCGAGATGAGTATATCAATAACCGCAATATGATTGCCTGGTCTTTTGTAAACCCAAATAATCCAACTGAAATGGTAGATATTATTATTACCGAAAACCTAGCATCACTTCAATCTGTAACCAAACAAGCCTTTGGACTCAATATCCAAGTTTTATCCATTGAAGATTTAATAACGATGAAAACAAAAGCAGGGCGACCTCAGGATATTGAGGATGTAAAAGTGTTGGAGACATTACGATGAGACCTATTCAATATTTTAGTGATGAATACATTGAACGTTGCAAGGGTATGAGCAATGAGCAAATATTAGAATTCTTAGAATCATTCCGTCGTATGCAGGAAAAACCTGTGCAGAGTAAATTGATTAGCCTCAAAGTGCCTGAGCTTTTGTTACAAACATTTAAACAGCAGTGTGATTTTGAAGGGTTGAAATATCAGACTAAAATCAAGTCCTTAATGTTTAACTGGGTAAACAAATCAACGTCATAGTTGCCTTTGCTCCGAGTTTGCTCCGAGGGCTGACCAAGCTAAGTGATGCGCAGCAGGGGCTTAGGCTTTGAAAAGGGTCTATTTCGAGTTTATAAGGTTTTTTTAGTGGCAAAAGGGAGTATTTAAGGCCTGTGCTAGCAAACGGTCGGGCTTTCACCACTTGATAAACAGGGGAAGGGCGAGCTTTGGTATGAAAGATTAAGGGAAATGGATTGTGTTGGGTGAATCATCCTCTATGATTCATCACTGAATATATAAACGACAAGGATTCCCTTACAATGAGCCAAGGCTTTGAAATTCAAGTGTTTAACCGCTATGAAAACAAAATGGATATTGAAAAAGTCTATGGTGATGGGGCGGTTAAGTTTGCCTATGCCAACCCCATAGGGCGGCTCTTTGGGCCTGTGATTGCAAGCAAGATGCTCAGTCAAATGTATGGAAAAGCACAGGATAGTTCAAAGTCAGCGAAAAAAGTCGCACCTTTTATCAAAAACTTTCATATCCCCATTGATCAGTATCAAAAAGGTTCGCTTAAAGACAATCCTATTGAAACATCGTACCAATCATTTAATGAATTTTTTATTCGCAAGTTTCAGGAAGGGCAAAGAACTTTTACAAAAGAAAATCATGATATGGGTGCTTTTGCTGAGGCGCGATACTTTGGCCATGAAAGCATGACCGATGATTTGAAAATCCCAGTGAAAGGCTCGATGTTACGCGCAGTTGATCTGATTGGTGACTCTGAATTAGCCAAGGACTTTATCGGTGGCCCGCTGATGATTGCTCGATTATGCCCTGTTGATTATCATCGCTATCACTATCCTGATGCTGGCAAAACGCTTAAGGCATTTACTGTGCCGGGCGATTTGCATTCGGTGAATCCATTGGCCTTGAAATATAGACAGGATATTTTCATCAAAAATGAAAGACGTGTCGCCATTCTGGATACTGAGCATTTTGGTAAGCTGGCTTATATTGAGGTTGGAGCCACCATGGTGGGTAAAATCGTACAATCCTTTGATGAGACTCAACCGTTTAAAAAGGGCGATGAAAAAGGCTACTTTCTCTTTGGTGGAAGCACCGTTGTTTTATGTGGCGAAAAAGGCAAGTGGGCTCCCTCAGCAGATATGTTAAAAAACACCAGAGCAGGCATTGAGACTTATATCCAGCTTGGTGATGTCGTTGCTCAGATTGGCTAATGATAGAGAGGAAATATGGAGTCTTTGGCAGACAAGGCAATGAAAGGTCTCTCGATTGTCGAAGCAGTATCATGTATCTCTGCCAACGATTTACAAGCCACATTCAACCTTCAAGTGCACCACTAGCTAACCTAAACATCTCATAGGGCGTTTTGAAATTCAAACATTTTCTGGGTTGATTGTTAAGCTTCTTTTCTATGCTGTTAATCTCACCTGTCGTGATATGGTTAAAATCTGTGCCTTTGGGTAAATATCGTCTGATCAATCTGTTCACTTGTTCAACCGATACCTTTTCCCAACTATGGTAGGGTTTACAGAAAAAACTACGTACCTAAGGGTCATTAACTTTCTGATGCAATACATTTTCAGTGCCATTGTCATAAGTAATACTTTTGAGCAAATCACTTGGATGATTGGATAACCGACGGACAATAGCTGACTTTTTTTCCTTGGCCGTTTTGTTCATTCATCAATGATATGTGCACTAAGCGTGAGGCTCGTTCAACAATAACGTTCAATCCAGAGTGCCTATCACCACCAACAATACTGTTACTCTCCCAATGACCCACGACTTTATGAGCATCAACCTGAGTCGGCCGTGACGTGATCGGAACACGTTTTTTAATACGCTCTGCCACGGTATGGGAGCTTAGTACGCCGTTTTTTATGTTGTCTGGCTAAGCATCTATGAGATGCGTTGCTTCAAGATAGATGTATTGATAAATGGATTCATGGCAAACATAATCTTTAGCTCTCTCTCTTCTCGAAGTCGCCTGAAATCAACTCTGGTGTCCATCCAAGATAACTTTTGATGTACAAAACCTCGTATAGATGGTGTTTTCAATCGATAGCGCTGATTACGTCTAAGCTCTCGGTTAATAGTGCTATGCGACCGGTTAAGGCGACGGCCAATTTTTCTCAATGACTACCCCTGTTTTTTCCAGCCTTTAATCAGGGTTCTTTCTGTTCTATTCAAATGTACGTAATGTGTAGCCATATTTCACCTTTATTATCCCATAGATTTTGACCCCCTAGGATCGGGTGGTGCATTTGATTTTTGAATGCGGGGTTAGGAAGTTTCTACAAAAAAAAAGGGTCATGTCTTGAATCTTGAAGTTGCTAGACATGTAGACATTCATTACTCTCTGGTGAGCAGAATTATTAAGAGGTGGAGGGAACATGACTCCAGATTCAAGACGTGACCCTTTTTTCTGAATGAAAAGTGTAGCCCTTTTGTATGCCTTGGTAGTAGTTCTATGCTTCACCTATCTTATCATTTCTACCAAGTTTGACAGTATCGCTCTGATACTGTTTTCGTTTCCTATTGTTGGCTGTGTCGGTTTTTTGGGATACGTTTTTAAAAGAAGGATTCTTTACCGCCCTCTGTGGAGGTTCGTGTTTGTTATTTTATCCATTGAAATAGCATTAAACATATTGTTGATTGTGGTGCTCGTTGCTCAGACTCACTCGTACTCTGATTTCTCTTGGGCTTTTATGCCGCTAATTTTAATTGCTCCACTAATTTACAGACTTAAAAAATATAACAGCGAAAGTTGTTCTATATGGCTTAGTGAAGAGGAGGTCAAAAAAGGCGATGTTTTATCCGCTCTATTTGTTTCAAGTGATTGCCTTGCAGGCTACAGAGAAATGTGGAGTGAGGATGGTGTTGTTGGCAGATACCATCAACTAACCATCAAAGAAAAAGGTGAACACTTCCAAGTCGAACTGCTTCGTATTCGCTATGGTGTGGAAGAGAATTTTGCGGATACCTTGGAGAACCTTGCATCGGTGGTCCACTATTTTGAATCGCATTCGATGATCGAGGTTAGCGATCTTAAGGCTGGAGAAATGAGTCTAGCTACTGTAAAAAGTAATTTTCTCAATGTACTGAAAGCTCGCACCCAAACGATCAGAAAAGAGGGTCGTCCAGCTCGGAAAAAGGCGGCTAGCCTTACCATGAATCTGAACGATGGAAGTAGCCGTATGAAACTGAAGCTGCTTTGGGGAGTAGCTAGTGTTCTGGGTATAGGTGGTGGATTAATACTATTTATTTCTTTCGTGCTTTCGATGTCTGCCACTGATAAGGATATTATCGAACACCATCAGGTTATAGTGCCAATTGATTTGGATATGCTAGAAATAAATAAGCTATATAAATTGAGTATCCCAGTACGGAGTGGCTATACCTATGTGATTAAACGTTCAGAAAAACAGATTGAATATTTAAAAAACAACTCCAGGATTAGTGAAGTAGGTCGAGAGTGGGAGCGTAAAGATCCCTTAAATACAAGAAATATACTTCGTTCTGTTCGCCCAGACCTATTTGTATTTTCCGTAGAGAGTTACAAAAATTATGTCCGACCAAGCAGAATATATAGAAGTGACTGGTTAAATGAATGCACAGAAGTTTTTTCTGATAAAATGCTCATCCATAACAGGGCTGAATTTTATGGTGGGATTGCTTTTCATTATTGCCAAGATAAAACCCTAGATAAGGCATTCTTCATCTACGACTTAGCTGGGAGAGCCTTCAGGCAATACATGGATCCATTAATGATCCCTCCTTATTTCTATAACAGTGATGGAAAACTAGTAATTGGGGAAAAAGTTGATGATAGTCTGGCAAACAGGTTTATGGCTGTTTTTAAAGAGAGTGATGAATAAGGTTCTTAAACGATCACTTAGAAATTTTTGGGTGGAGAATCTTAATGTAAAAAAGATCAGGTAGCTTCTTGAGAACTCCTGTCAAGAAAAGCATTTTACCCTGCATCAAAACCTAGTTTCTGTAAGTGTTTTCGCCCTTTTCACCGAATGGCTTATGGTAAGTTAAGATAGCCCAAATGATGAAAGGAAAGGGGCTGGGTCTTGTTTTGTGGATTTTTTTTATACTTATGACGCCGATATTTTATTAGCGGGTGCAGGTGCGGAAACACTAAGCAGTGACCTTCTGAACGGATTGTTAACTGGCACAAAGCTAGCAGGAAGTAGCACAATAAATTTCTACGATTAATTTGGTGGAATAAGTGCTTTTAACACCACTTTTTATATAGTTAATTGTAAAAAAGATGTTTTATATATAAATTAGGTCAAATTTCACATAAAATTGAAGTTATCCAAGGGATAAGCACCGCCACGGACTAGGCAAGATGTTTAGAAGAACGGGCTAGGTATTTAGTGTTTTAATCGTAGAGTCAATAAGTTGTGAAAGCCTGAGCTTAGTTTTTTAACGAACACCTCGAACATTAAACGGGTAACACGAGGTGGACACATTGGGTTTGTACAATATTGTGCTAGAAGGTGTACGTTTGTTTATTATTAGGAGAACTTTATGAAGTTGAACCAGTTGGCTAACAGCGATTTAAAAGTATCAGAAATATGTTTGGGAACCATGACATTTGGTGAGCAAAACACAGAAGTCGAAGCGCATAGCCAACTGGATATGGCAGCGTCATATGGTGTGAATTTTATTGATACAGCTGAAATGTACCCCGTTGCTCCGCGAGCGCAAACGCAGGGGCTGACAGAGTCGTATGTGGGTTCATGGTTGGCACGACAACAAAGAGATAAATTTATTGTTGCCAGTAAAGTAACAGGGCCTTCGCGTGGTTTTGATTGGATTCGTGGCGGCCCACGCCTGAATGTCCAGCAAATACAAAAAGCGATTGAAGACAGCCTACAACGTTTGCAAACGGATTATATTGATCTCTATCAAATCCATTGGCCTGATCGTTATGTGCCAATGTTTGGACAGACAGGCTACAACATTGAGCAAGAACATGAATCTGAATCCATTCAGCAGCAGCTTGAGGCCTTGTCTGAACTGGTGAAGGCAGGAAAAATTCGGGCCATTGGGTTAAGTAATGAGACCCCGTGGGGGGTGGGTGAGTTTCAACGCTGTGCGAAACAATTTGATCTGCCTTGCATTGTAAGCATTCAAAATGCATACCATTTGATGAATCGCACCTTTGAAGCGGGGTTGGCTGAAGTGTGCAGGTATGAAAATGTAGGATTGTTGGCATATAGCCCTTTAGCTTTTGGTCATTTATCGGGAAAATATGTGGTTGACCCTAAAGCGAGTGGGCGGGTGACACTTTATCCAGCTTTTACGCAGCGATATGCAAAAACCAATGTGCTTGAAGCAACAAAAGCCTATGTGGGGATTGCACATGAAGCGGGGTTAACTCCAACACAAATGGCACTTGCCTTTGTGCGCAGCCGTTGGTTTACCAGCAGCGTGATTATTGGTGCAACCAACGTACAGCAATTACAAGAAAATATAGAAAGTGCGAATGTGAAACTTACGGTGGGAGTATTGGAAGAAATCGAAGCGGTGCATCAGCGATATCCTAACCCTGCACCTTAAGAGGTATTGAAGATGTCGGGGTAGGGTCTTACAATCTGTGTATTGCTTGTTTTTTGGAGTGAAGGGTAGAAAAAACTTGCCTGTAGCGTAGTAAGCATGCTGTGAGTACACTGCCGCGACAATGGCAAAAGACCCTACACAGAAATATATACGTAACTTTTCGATTATCGCTCATATTGATCATGGCAAATCGACGCTAGCAGACCGCTTGATTGAAGAAACAGGAGCGCTTTCTGAGCGCGAAATGAAAAAACAAGTGCTTGACTCTATGGATTTGGAGCAAGAACGTGGTATTACCATTAAAGCGCAAACGGCAAGTTTGGATTATCCAGCGCAAGATGGTGAAATATATAAGTTGAACTTGATTGATACACCCGGTCATGTGGATTTTACGTATGAAGTATCGCGTTCATTGCAAGCATGTGAAGGAGCTTTGCTAATTGTGGATGCGGCGCAAGGTGTGGAAGCGCAGACCCTTGCCAATGTTTACTTGGCAATGGAAAATGATTTAGAAATCATTCCAGTAATTAATAAAATTGACCTTCCTTCAGCGGATGTTGAAGAAGCCAAGCGTCAAATTGAGGAAGTGATTGGTATTGATGCTTCTGACGCGATCTGTGTATCGGCGAAAACAGGGCAAGGGATTGATGAAGTATTGGAAGCTATTGTAAAACGCGTTCCGCCACCGCAAGAGTATGATGAACGTGCATTGCGTGCTTTGATTGTTGATTCATGGTTTGATTCTTATGTGGGCGCTGTCGCTTTGGTGCGAGTGTTCGATGGCGTGATGAGAAAAGGCGATAAGATTCGTTTAATGTCGAATAAAATAGCCTACGAAGTCAATGACGTGGGCGTATTTCAGCCGGCACCGGTATCGGGCAAGGAGCTAGTATCTGGCTCTGTGGGCTTTATGATTTGTGGTATTAAAACGTTGGCTGATTTACGTGTAGGCGATACGGTTACTTTGGAGCGTGAACCTGCGGAAGAGCCTTTGCCAGGCTTTCGTGAACCCAAGGCTATGGTCTTTTCAGGCTTATACCCTGTTGATTCTGCTGATTATGTCGATTTGCGTGATTCGCTTGAGAAATTGAATCTGAATGACCCCGCTTTTACCTATGAAGCAGAAAGCTCAACTGCTTTAGGACTCGGGTTTCGTTGCGGTTTTCTTGGTATGTTACACATGGAAATTATTCAGGAACGCTTGGAACGTGAGTATAACTTAGATTTGATTACCACTGCTCCATCGGTGGTTTATCGCATTCACTATAGTGATGGAAGCATGAAGGAAATTGCCAATCCGAGTGAATTTCCCGATCCACAATTTATTTCTAAAATTGAAGAGCCAACTGTGCGTGCGAATGTATTTATGCCAGAAGAGTTTGTTGGTTCAATGATGAAGTTGTGCCAAGACCGACGTGGTATGCAAGAAGATATGAAGTTTATTGGTCAAGGTCGTGTAATGTTGACGTATAACTTACCACTGGCAGAAATGGTGATTGATTTCTATGATAAGTTAAAATCAGTAACGCGTGGTTATGCCTCGATGGATTATGAGTTGGCAGAGTTTCGTGAGGAAGATGTGATTAAACTGGATGTATTGGTGCATAATGAGCCTGTGGACGCATTGTCTATGATTGTACATCGTTCATTGGCAGATTCTCGTGGCCGTGCACTGGTAAAAAAACTTCGTGAATTAATTCCTCGTCAGCAGTTTGATGTGCCGATTCAAGCTGCGATGGGCGGTAAAATTTTGGCGCGTGAAACTATTAAGGCCGTGCGAAAGAATGTAACTGCGAAATGTTATGGTGGTGATATTTCACGTAAACGTAAGTTGCTTGAAAAACAAAAACGCGGTAAAAAGCGCATGAAGTCCATTGGTAGCGTGGAAGTACCGCAAGAGGCATTTTTGGCAGTCTTGAAGCTGAGTGAGGATTAGAACATGAGTAGAGTAAAACCAATATGGCGTGAGTGGCTAGAATCTCTGATTGTGATTGCGATTATCGCGATTGTGATTCGTAGTTTTATTGTTGCACCGTTTAAAATTCCATCATCAAGCATGGTGCCAACGCTGGAAGTGGGCGATTATCTTTTTGTCACGCGTTATGATTATGGCTTTCGTATTCCGTTGACAGATATTCAGATTGCACCCAAACGTGCCAAACGCGGTGACATTGTTGTATTTGATTACCCTGGTGATCGTAGTATTGATTATATCAAACGCATTGTTGGTTTGCCAGGTGATGTGATTCGTTATGAAGATAATAAGCTTTCTGTGAATGGCAAAGAAATGCCATTAAGTAAAAAAGGTTCACGGGCTTACTTCATGGGTGATGGCAGTGTGGATATATCGACCGTTTTTGAAGAGCGCTTGTTTGACGTGAGTCATGAAGTTTTGCGCAAAGACTTTTCTATTCGTGATGGTGAATGGACGGTGCCTGCAGAGCATTATATGGTGTTGGGAGATAATCGAAACAACTCCAGAGACTCACGCTTTTGGGGCTTTGTACCACAAAGTTATTTGGTAGGTAAAGCCGCCATTGTTTGGTGGTCTTGGGATGGAGCGAAAGATGAAGTGCGTTGGAATCGTTTGGGAACATTACTTCATTAAAATGGGCTATGCTTAGAAGGGGAGTATGTATGAGAAATGAACAAGGGTTTTCGATGATTAAAATGATGTTCTGGGGTGTCATTATTGGTGCGGGCGTAGTTTACGCTTACATGGTTATCCCTGTTTATAATGCGTATTGGAAAGTTCAAGATACCTTTAAAGGTGTTTCTCGTTCGATGGCTGATGCGAATGAGAGTGCAATTCGCAGCAGACTACCAGATTTATTTCATGTTAAATATCTCGCTCCTGGTGAAGTACCAGACGAATTTTATAATAACCTAGAGATTAAAGCGGGGAATGGGAGTGTTGAAATTTCCTCTTTTTATCATGTCACAGTTTGGTTGATTGGTCCTGTTGAGGGAGTCAATCCTAACTCTGATTATACAGAGTCTGAGCTAAAAGGCATGGATAAACTACGTGCTAAATTACGGCAAGACTTTGACTTTGAGCCTTATGCCAAAACCCCATAAAATCATAGTAAAATCTCAGCAAACGCTTGAGCAGCGCATTGATGTTCATTTTACGGATGCTGACTTATTAACTCGCGCATTAACGCATTGCTCCTATTCTGTTACGCATATGGAGCGTTTGGAGTTTTTGGGCGATGCTGTTCTTGGATTGGTCATTGCTGAATACTTACATGACTTGTTTCCAGGTGAAGCGGAAGGTCAGCTATCGCGTTTACGAGCAGAGCTGGTACGCAAGGAAAGCCTTTATAAGGTGTCTCAAAATTGGGACTTAGAAGTATACCTTCATGTGGGTGATGGTGAACGATCTTCACAAGGTGTGAAATCAACATCGATTGTTGCCAATGCTGTGGAAGCTGTGATTGGTGCAGTGTTTAAAGATGCAGGCTGGTCGGCTGCTCAGACTTTAATTTTGAAGGCATGGCAGCCACTATTGAAAAATATGGATGTTTCGGATGCCCGTGATTCTAAAAGCCAGCTGCAAGAATACACGCAAGGCAAAGGGTGGGGCCTGCCTGTGTACAAAGTTTGTGATTTGGGTGTAGATCATAAACCTCGTTTTGAGGCGGTATGTTGGATTAAAAATAGAGCTTGTGGCTCAGGTGTGGGTGAACGTAAGAAGCTTGCAGAATTACAGGCTGCGCAGCAAGCATTGTTATCATTTGATGGTGAGCCTCAAATATGAACTTGTGGTTATGGCGTAGTCGATGGATGGCTTTCTCGCATGATATTCTCTGGATACCGCTGGCTTTAATAGCAGCCTTTTGGGTGCGCTTTAATTTAGAAAGTATCCCTTCAACTAGTCAATCGAGTATGTGGTCCATGTTATGTGTGTGCCTAGTGGTTCAAACAGCATCTTTTTGGTTATTTCATTTGTACCGGGGCATTTGGCGTTTTGCATCTATTGCTGACTTGTTACGCATTATGCAGGCGGTTTCTATTGGTGTATTGATTTCGTTCGCGGTACTTTTTATTTGGTTACGTTTGGAGGCAGTTCCGCGTTCAGTGATGTTGTTATATCCTATGTTTTTATTGACGGGTTTAACTGTTCCGCGCTTACTTTATCGTTGGGTTAAAGATCACCATATGGGCTTTGCAGGCAAGCAAGGCAAGCGCACCTTGATTGTTGGAGCTGGTCAGGCAGGAGAGCTTTTACTACGGGATTTGCTCAAACATGAAGATTACATGCCAATTGGCATTTTGGATGATAACGAGCGCAAGCATGGTATGGAAATCCACGGTGTACGCGTCTTGGCTCAATTGGACGAGCTAGAAAAATATATCCGTGCTTTATCGGTTGATATTGTGATTTTAGCGATACCTTCTGCCTCCCAAGTAACACTACAACAACTGATGCAGGTTTGCTCGGCACATAGTATTGCCTGCCGTATTTTACCAGTACTATCTGAATTGGAAGGAGCGAAAGTTTCAGTTGGACAATTGCGGGATATGCGTATTGAAGATTTATTGGGTCGCGAAGAAATTCAATTGGATGATTCCGAGGTAAATAGTTTTTTGGAAGCGAAGAGTGTCTTGGTGACAGGCGCAGGCGGCTCGATTGGTTCCGAGTTATGCCGGCAAATTCTGCTTTTTAAACCATCGAAATTATTGATGTTTGACCATGGCGAATTCAATTTATATAGCATTGATCAGGAATTATCTGCTAACCATGACTCAGTTATTTCAATTTTGGGAGATATGCGTGATGAATCCCGTGTGCGCTGGGTACTTGAAACATGGCATCCCGATGTTATTTTTAATGCTGCTGCCTACAAACATGTGCCTTTGGTAGAGGGAAACCCTGCTGAAGGGGTGAAAACGAATGTGTTGGGAACTTGTCGGTTAGCTGATATTGCGGTTGAGTATGGTTGTGGTAAATTTGTACAGGTATCAACGGATAAAGCAGTAAACCCTGCGAATGTTATGGGTGCAAGTAAAAGGGCCGCAGAGATTTATTGCCAAAATTTAAATCAACGGCAGCAGGAAACAGCCTTCATTACAACACGTTTTGGTAATGTTTTAGGCTCTGCTGGTTCTGTGGTTCCGCTATTTAAAAAACAAATTGAGCAAGGTGGCCCTGTTACGGTTACGCACCCTGATATGACGCGTTATTTTATGACTATTCCAGAAGCCGTTAGTCTTATCCTACAGGCAGGAAGTATGGGGTCCGGCGGTGAAATTTTTGTGCTTGATATGGGTGCCGCTGTAAAAATTACAGATTTGGCAGAGCAAATGATCCACTTGTCGGGTATGGTATTGGGTAAAGATATTGAAATCCAGTTTACAGGCTTGCGGCCAGGAGAGAAGCTGTACGAGGAGCTCTTTCATGAGAAGGAAACTTTGGTCGCTACGAAACACCCTAAGATTATGCTTTCAGGTAGTCGTAATGTGGATTGGAATGACTTACAGGATCTTTTAGTGCGTTTGCAAGCGGCATGTGTGGCTCGTGAAGTGGAGCATGTTAAAGTATTATTAAAAGAGTTGGTGCCTGAATTTATTGCAACGGAATATGCTGCTGATAAGCCCGAGCAAGGGAAGCTATTGCACTGAATGCAGATGCAGTAACATGTGTTGATGTGGTGGTGTTTGCACCATTGCATACGGTGTACACATACCAATGGCTGGATGCGTTGGATACGCCATTAAAAGGTATTCGTGTACGCGTACCCTTGGGCTCGGGCGAACGTATCGGTGTGATACAGTGTATTCATCAAGAGCCGCCTTCAGATAGCTATAAGTATGTTTTAGATCGTTTAGATATTTATCCCTTGTATGATGATTTGCAGCAACGTTTTTTACAGCGTTTGGCACAATATTACCTTGCCAATGAAGGACAAGTGTGGGAAATGGCCTTGGCGTGGGCTGTGGATGCTAAGCGCCGTTTTTGCTATGCAGATAAACACGTATTAAGCCAGATAGATGATGTGTTGGCACAGGCCTTTCACAGCAAGGCGGCAATTTCTTTGCAAACCATAGTTAAGCGCTGCGATAAATACCCTCAATACCGTGTTTTAAAAGTTTTGGAAGCGGGTTGTTTAGAAGAGCGTGTTCAAGATAGATCACAAAAAAGTATTGTTATGGAAACAGGCTCTGATTGCGAGTATACGTTGCTTTCCAAACAATCAGAAGCGTGTGATGAAATCATTGCCACAGGTCTGAACTTTCGGAGTTTCTTATTATTTGGGGTGACAGGTTCAGGGAAAACTGAGGTGTACTTACGTGCTGCGCAACAGCGTGTCAAAGAAGGCGGACAGATTCTTATTTTGGTGCCTGAAATTGGCTTAACACCGATGTGGTTGTCGCGTTTATCCTCGCGCTTCAAGAGGCTGGCAACATGGCATTCGGCGATGCCGCATGCTGAGAAAATTGCTGTGCGCCATGATTTGGTGAATTTAGATGTGTTGATTGGCACACGCTCGGCTCTTTTTTTACCCTTGCCTCGTTTGGCCATGATAGTGGTGGATGAGGAGCATGATAGCTCATTTAAACAGCAAGATGGTGTGGGATATTCGGCGCGTGATATGAGCTTACTGTTAGCACAGGAAAAGAATATTCCTGTGGTGCTTGGTTCGGCAACACCGAGCTTAGAGAGTTGGCGGCAAGTAAAAATAGGTTCAATGACACTGCTTGAGCTTCCAGAGCGTGTATCTGGTCATGCTGCAATCACGCCTGAAATCATTGATATGCGTGGTAATCATACAGTATTATCTGAAGGATTCTTACAGGCATTAAAGGATACAAAAGCTGCTGGAAAGCAGTCGATTGTATTTCTTAATAGGCGTGGTTATGCCCCAGCCTTGCAATGTACGGCATGTGGTCATGTACCCGAATGTCATGCTTGCTCTATTCGCTTAACTTTGCACCGTAGAGCTGGACAATTACGTTGCCATAGTTGCGATTATAAACGCCGTGTACCACGTGTCTGTGATCATTGTGGTGAAGATTCTTTATTGCCATTGGGTGCAGGTACTGAAAAAATAGATGAGTTGCTTAGCGAGTATTTGCCTGAATTAAAATTTGCGCGTTTTGATCGTGATGTGGTGCAGAGCCAAGCGCAACTCAAACAAACCTTACAGCAGTTTGCACAGGGTGAACTGGATTGCTTGGTTGGTACACAAATGCTGGTAAAAGGACATCATTTTCCCAACGTGACCTTGGTAGGCGTGGTGAATGCTGATTTAGGCCTTAATTTACCTGATTTTAGAGCAGGGGAGCGTTGGTGGCAGCAAATGACGCAGGTGATTGGTAGGGCTGGACGTGGTGATTGCCCTGGACGTGTATTGATTCAAACATGTAACCCTGATGCACCGTGGTTATTACGTGTGGGTGATGTTCAGGCGCGCTCTATTCTTGATGAAGAACAGGAGCTTCGCGAAGCCTTGTCATTTCCGCCTTTTGGACGCTGGGTACGCATTGTTTTTTCTGCACGAGATTTGCATCGTGCTCAAAAAGCAGCAGATATTTTGGCTGGGGTACTGCATCAATGGGATCAAGTGAAAGTAAGTGGCCCTATGCAGTGTGCGCTGGAGCGGGTGGCGAGACGTTTTCGGGTTGAGTTATTGTTGCGTGATGCGACACGGAAGGTGTTACCTTGGAAGCTGACGCCTATTTTGAAGGCTGTTGCGATCCCATCAGGTGTACGGCGAAGGGTGGATGTTGACCCTCAGGATATGATGTGATGTTGTGTGTGATATGTATAAATTCTGAAAAGATATGCTTGAATATTTTATGCTTGCTGAGCGTAAGCATGGATATGTTGAATGGAGAGTTGAATGAGTAAGAATGTTATTCGTGTGCAAGGTGCGCGTGTACATAACCTGAAGAATATCGATATCGAATTACCACGTGATAAGTTGGTTGTGATTACAGGGGTATCAGGGTCGGGCAAGTCATCATTGGCTTTTGACACCCTGTATGCGGAAGGGCAACGCCGCTACGTGGAATCCTTATCTGCCTATGCAAGACAGTTTTTGGGCATAATGGAACGCCCTGATGTTGATGCTATTGAAGGATTATCTCCTGCAATATCGATTGAGCAGAAAACCACCAGCCGTAACCCACGTTCGACAGTGGGTACCATTACTGAGGTCTATGATTACTTGCGTCTTTTATTTGCACGCATCGGAAAACCGCATTGCCATAGCTGTGCTAAGCCTATTACCGCCCAGCCAGCGAGTGCGATTATAGAGCAGTTAGAACGATTGCCTGAGGGTAGTAAAATACAAGTGCTTGCGCCGATTGCGCGGGGGAGAAAAGGCGAGTTTCGTAAAGAGCTGGAACAAGCAGGGAAAGATGGTTTTGTACGGGTGCGTATTGATGGTGAGGTGATGGCGCTGGATGATGCCCCTGAACTCAAAAAGAACATCAAGCATAATATCGAACTGGTGGTGGACCGTTTGCTTATTCGAGAGGGAATTCGCACGCGTTTGGCTGATTCAGTGGAGACTGCCCTTCGTTACGGCGAAGGTATGTTGATTGCGCTTATTGGCAATGATGAACGCTTATACTCTGAGCATTATGCCTGTGCTGATTGTGGTATTTCTTATCCTGAGTTGGAGCCGCGCCTATTTTCATTCAATTCACCTGCGGGTGCATGCCCAAAATGTGATGGTTTGGGTGTTCAGAGTGTGTTTGATCCTGATTTGGTTGTACCTGATAACTCGCTTTCTTTGCAGGGTGGGGTAATTGTACCGTGGGGTGGTCGCGAAACGGTAATGTTTCATCAAACACTGGCTTCTGTAGCAGCGTATGTGGGCGTGTCGATGGATCTGCCATGGGTTGATCTACCTGATGAAGCTAAAATGCAAATTCTGCACGGTACAGGGCGCAAGAAAGTCGATTTTATTTATCAAACAGGTACACAAAGTCGCACGGTTAGTCGTCCTTTTGAAGGTGTGATTCCTAATTTGGGTCGTCGCTATCGTGAAACAGGTTCTGAAGATGTGCGCGAGGAATTAGCTAAGTATATCAATGCTATTGCCTGTCCATCGTGTGAAGGATCGCGCCTTAATCGCGCCGCTCGGCATGTGTTGGTGGGTGGTTTGTCGCTGCCAACGGTGTGTGCCCTGCCATTGCATGAAGCACAAGTATGGATTACAAATTTGGAGATGAATACCCAAGATCAAGCCATTGCTGAAAAGGTGGTGGAAGAAGTTTCTGCGCGTTTGGGATTTATGATTGAAGTGGGTCTGAATTATTTAAGCTTAGAGCGCACTGCGGGCACGCTTTCAGGTGGTGAAGCGCAACGTATTCGACTTGCTACGCAGATTGGATCGGCTTTGGTTGGCGTGTTATATATCTTAGATGAACCATCGATTGGTTTACATCAGCGGGACAATGACCGTTTGCTGGCAACATTAAAGCGACTTCGTGATTTAGGTAACTCTGTCATTGTGGTTGAGCATGATGAAGATGCGATTCGCACGGCTGACTTTATTGTTGATATGGGGCCATTAGCTGGCGAACATGGTGGTGAAATCGTGGCGCAAGGCGATTTAGCAACCATTTTGGCATCGAATACACTTACGGCTGACTATTTATCGGGTAGAAAATCCATTGCTGTACCTAAACGTCGAAAAATAGATAAGAAACATCCGATGCTTGGTATAGAAGGCGCGTGCGAACATAATTTAAAGGATGTTACAGCATTGTTTCCTGTTGGACGGTTAAGCTGCATTACAGGGGTGTCTGGCTCAGGTAAATCCACCATGACTTTGGACACTTTATACCGTTCTTTTGCCCGTCATTTAGGATTAAAAACTGAAAAAGTGGGGCAATATACATCGCTTATTGGTGCAGATTTAATTAATAAAATAATTGATATTGATCAAAGCCCGATTGGTCGTACCCCCCGTTCTAATCCAGCTACTTACACCGGTATTTTTACACCCATTCGCGAGCTATTTGCAGGTGTGCCTGAATCTAGAGCGCGCGGTTATAAACCTGGTCGTTTTTCTTTTAATGTTAAAGGAGGGCGCTGCGAAGCATGTCAGGGAGATGGCATTATCAAAGTTGAGATGCACTTTTTGCCAGATGTCTATGTACACTGCGAAACGTGCCAGGGTAAACGTTACAATCGAGAGACGCTGGATGTTCGTTATAAAGGCAAAGATATTGATGAAGTATTAAATATGACGGTTGATGAAGGACTCGTATTTTTTGAAGCAATCTCTCCTTTAAAAACACGTTTGAATACCTTGCAGCAAGTTGGTTTGGGGTATATTCATTTAGGACAAGCTGCAACGACGCTTTCAGGTGGCGAAGCGCAACGTATCAAACTTGCCAAAGAGCTAGCAAGACGTGCTACAGGCGATACATTATACATCTTAGATGAACCGACGACAGGGCTACATTTTGCGGATGTTTCCAAACTCCTTGAAGTTTTACATGCATTGGTGAATCGCGGAAATACAGTATTGGTGATCGAACATAATTTGGATGTCATTAAAACGGCCGACTGGATTGTTGATATGGGACCAGAGGGCGGTAATCGTGGCGGAGATGTGCTTGTTTCAGGCACACCTGAAGATGTGGCAGCATGTGAGAAATCTTGGACTGGAAAGTACTTAATACCTTTTTTAAATTAGGTCTTTATAGAGAAGAACAACAATGACAGACCTAACATGGTCATAGACAGTATAACTCCAATTCAAAAACTGGTCTTTGCTGCATAAGCTCTACGTTTAATTCTGGTTAAAAATGGAAGGATTACCATGCCACTTGGGACGTTGATTTGTGGCTACTATTTTGTAGGTAGTTCAGGTTCTAAAAAGGTCAGTAGGAACACGAATGTTTTTTTTATTGCCCTGTTTCTAAACTTCAGTAATCTAGAATGCGTTGAAGTTGAATTTGGGGTCAGCATATTGTGAAATATTCTTTACGGCGAATTATCTTACCTATCACCTTTCTATTATTAACTTATGGTTTTTGGGTTAGCCCAGACTTTAAAGAAATATCAGCTGGCGTAGCTATCTTTTTGTTTGGTATGCTTTCACTTGAAGAGGGCTTTCGGGCTTTTACAGGTGGTATGCTAGAAAAAATCCTTCGACGTACAACCAATCGTTTATGGAAAAGTTTCAGTTTCGGCGTGATGGCAACAACAATTATGCAATCAAGCTCCTTGGTGAGTGTTATTACGATTTCATTTCTTAGCGCGGGTTTGATCGGGCTTGCTGAAGGTATTGGTATTGTTTTTGGTTCGAACCTAGGTACAACAACGGGAGCCTGGCTGGTGGCTGGTTTCGGTCTAAAAGTTAAAATATCTGCTTATGCGATGCCAATGCTTGTTTTTGGTATGATTCTTATTTTTCAGCCATCTAAAAAATTAAAAGGAGCCGGTTATATTCTAGCTGGTTTAGGTTTTTTGTTTCTAGGTGTTCACTTTATGAAAGAAGGTTTCGATGCATTTAAGGATACTCTAGACCTTGCAGAATATGCTATTGAAGGACTGCCGGGATTACTTCTTTATGCCCTGATTGGTATTGTAGCTACGGTAATTATGCAATCAAGCCATGCTACCCTTGTGTTGATTATTACGGCTTTGGCAGCACAGCAGTTAAGTTATGAAAATGCTTTGGCTTTGGCGATTGGTAGTAATATTGGCACAACAATTACGGCTATTATTGGCTCCATAAGCTCGAATGAGCAAGGCAAGCGCTTGGCTGGTGCTCATTTAATTTTCAACTTGTCAACAGGGTTTATAGCTATTGCCTTTATTCATCAATTTATGCTTATGGTTGATGTTCTGTGTGCTTGGGTAGGTATTGCTGCTGATGATTTCGCATTAAAACTAGCAATGTTTCATACGCTTTTTAATTTGGTTGGTATCATGGTTATGTTGCCCTTGATTGGCCGGCTTGTAGATTTTCTTGAGAAAAATATTAAAGCTGAACAGAATAAAACTGTTAAACCGAAATATCTCACAGATTCAGCTCTTGAATTTACAGGCACAGCTATTGAAGCTTTACGTAAGGAAACAACAAGAATTTATCACAATTCATGTGATATCATTGCTCAGGGGCTGAGCATGACAACGCAATCAATATTTTCTACAGTACCTTTAGATGATGTGATAAAGCGGCATAACACAGTGATCGACTATGATGTCGATGCGGCTTATGTTGAGAAGATCAAAGGGCTGTATGGGGACATTATAATATTTTCGGGCAAGGTCTCTGTTGAGAATGAGGCTGTTGAAAAGCTTGCTCGAATTCAGAGTGCGAACAAGAAAATTATTATGGCGCTTAAGGATACGAAGCATCTGCAAAAAAATATATCAAACTATATGGGTTCCGATAATGGTTATATTAAGGATGAATATAACAACCTTCGTAAACGAATAGCTAGAGTATTACGACGTTTGAACCGATTGGACACAGAGCAGCAATCTGGTGCATCGGTTCTTTCTTTTGATGCCTTAAAAGTAAGACTTCAGGAAGAATCCTCTATTTTGCATAAGCGATTGGAGCGCTTGATTCGTGCTAACCATATTTCTCCGGAAATGGGAATATCGTTAATGAAAGACGCTATATATGCAGATGAGATTGTTGGTGATCTTATTGAGATAGGAAGTAGCTTATTTTACTGTGATGAGACTGATGAAGTTGAAGCGGAGCACCTTATTGCTCTGGATGATGATGAAATTGATGAGATTATCGAGAGCGGAGTTTCTAAATGAAGTTGAAAAAAGCCTTAGAGGCAGTGAATAGTTATTTTGACCTCGAAGGATCTCTTTCTAAAGAGCAGGAAAAAGGCTTGGATAAAGTATTAAAGAAATTAAACAAGAAAGAACTAAGCCTACAGGAGAAGCTTGCTGTGGAAACGGACTCAATTAAGCTCAAACATTTAGAACAAGCTTTGAAAGTAATTCATTTACAACGAAAAAAAGGTATGCAATTACTCTCAATAATGCGAAAAGAGAAGAGCTAATACATGGGCAAGTATTTATGAATTGTAGTGGCTAAGTAAATTTGGCCATCAATTAAGAGCAAATATAATGTTCAGATTGATGGAGAAATTGAAATGACAATAAAACGACCAAGGTTCAGCCCTGAATTTCGTCAGGAATGTACAGAGCT
>Ga0316204_10001488_pt1 | contig 62569 bp, 56 predicted proteins | sample 6monrhotite_MG_2_FD_205661 | JGI IMG/M metagenome (GOLD analysis project Ga0316204, IMG submission 205661) | Microbial mat bacterial communities from mineral coupon in-situ incubated in ocean water Damariscotta River, Maine, United States -... | ecosystem: Environmental > Aquatic > Marine >...
GCCTCCTGCTCTTTGATCATCCCGATAATCTGCGCTTCAGTGAAACGGCTTTTCCTCATGTCGTCTGCTCCTTCAGGTTGGGCAGACTCTACATCACAGCGAGGGAACTTCCGGGGGGCAGGTCAGTTGGTCTGTCCGATACGCGGCGAACGTCATTGAGCACTACGCACGGGTTTCACCCGACGAAACGGACGCCGTTCTAGTCAAACTGGCGCAGGCAAAAAGGGGTGCAGCGTGAACAAAACTGTAAACGCACCTGTAAACGGCGCATGGCGCGCAAGGGGTGGCTTGACGCAAGTCATTGAAAAGCCTTGGAGGTGGGTACCGGAATCGAACCGGTCTTCACGGATTTGCAATCCGGTGCGTAACCTCTCCGCCAACCCACCGTTGCCAAGGTTGCGTTCGATTTAGCGATTGCGGCGGGGGGGCGCAAGAGGGCGCGCACCGATTCGCCCTACGCCGACTGCGAAGGGCGGGCACGCGATGCGCCCGCCCAATGTGCTTACATGTGGATCGGGCCGTCGCCGCAGGCCAGCGCCGCCTCTCGCACCGCTTCTGAATAGGTCGGGTGTGCGTGGCACGTCAGCGCGACGTCCTGCGCCGACGCGCCAAATTCCATGGCCACACAAATCTCGTGGATCATATCGCCGGCCGCCGGGCCGATGATATGGCACCCCAGAATGCGGTCGGTGTCCTTGTCGGCCAGCAGTTTCACGAAGCCTTCGGCCTGGAACACCGCCTTGGCGCGGGCGTTGCCCATGAAGCTGAATTTGCCAACCTTGTAGGCGCGGCCTTCGTCCTTCAACTGTTGCTCGGTCTTGCCGACCGTTGCCACCTCAGGCGTGGTGTAAATCACGCCGGGGATCACATCGTAATTCACATGCCCGTGTTTGCCGGCGACAACCTCGGCAACGGCCATGCCCTCATCCTCGGCCTTGTGGGCCAGCATCGGGCCGACAACAGCGTCGCCGATGGCATAGACGCCGGGGATATTGGTGGCGAATTGATCGTTGATCTTGATCTGGCCGCGCGGTTCCAACTCAACGCCCAGTGCATCCAACCCCAGACCGGCGGTCACAGGGCGACGCCCGGTGGCGACCAGCACCACGTCCGCCTTGATCTGGTGTTCGCTGTCATCCTTGCGAAGGGTATAGGACACCTCGGCGGCCTTGCCCTTGCGCTCGGCCTTGCTGACGGCGGCACCCATGACGAACTTCAGGCCTTGCTTGCCCAGGATGCGCTTGAAGGTCTTGGCGACTTCGGCGTCCATGCCCGGGGTGATTTCGTCAAGGTATTCGATCACCGTGACCTCTGCCCCCAAACGCGCATAAACCGAGCCCATTTCCAGCCCGATCACACCCGCGCCGATCACCACCATGGATTTCGGCGGCTTGGCCAGCGCCAGTGCGCCGGTGGAGGACACGATGACCTCTTCGTCCATCTCAATGCCCGGCAGGGTCGAGGGCTCGGACCCAGACGCGATCACGATGTTCTTGGCGGAGTGGGTGTCGTCGCCCACCTGGACCTTGCCCGCTGCCGGAATGCTGGCCCAGCCTTTCAGCCAGGTGACCTTGTTTTTCTTGAACAGGAATTCGATCCCCTTGGTATTCCCGCCAACGACGTCGTCCTTGTAGGCCTGCATCTGGGTCCAATCGACTTTCGGTTTGGCAACCTTCAGGCCCATTTTTTCAAAATTGTGCTCGGCTTCATGCAGGCTATGGGTCGCGTGCAGCAGGGCCTTGGACGGAATGCAGCCGATGTTCAGGCAGGTGCCGCCCAACGTCTCACGCCCCTCGACACAGGCGACCTTCAGGCCCAGTTGCGCGGCGCGGATGGCGCAGACATAACCGCCGGGTCCGGCGCCGATAACGATAAGGTCGAAGTCAGCCATGTGTGGTCTCCTGTGGTGGCTCGGGCCGGGGGCGCGTCGCCCCCCTCGGCGCTGCGCGCCTCACCCCCCGAGAGTAGTTTGGGAAAGATGAAATGGATCAGATCAGGGCAGCGATGAGCATGGTTAAGGTGGCGAGAAATCCGACGAACCAGATGTAGGATCGCCACGGGGCGAGGCCAAAATAATAGGCGGGGATGTAGAGGATGCGGGCGATCAGATAGGTCCAGGCGGCGGCCTGCGTGGTGGTTGTGGATTGATCCGCCAGCGTGACAACGATCACCGCGATGGTGAACAGGATCAGCCCCTCAAAATGATTGCTGAACGCGCGGTGCAGGCGGCCGGGTTTTTCGCTGAGCATCTCAGCCAACGGCTTGCCGAGGCGCTGCGGATCGCGCGCGGACATGGTTTTGGAGGGGCCGACATCGAGGTTGGCGCTGACCGACATGAGGCCAAATTGCACGACCTGAAGGAGGGCGGCGAGAGTGAGGGTGAGGAGTTCGGGGGTCAATGCTTCAACACAACGTATCTTGAAAGCTTCTTGGCAAGGTTTAGCTGTGGCCCCCATTTGCCGACACCGGCGATGCTACAGATATCTTGCGCAATGAATTGGTCCAGTTGCTCGGCATATTGGATGCCAAAAAGCGTTACATGCAGCGACTTATCTTGCTGTGGGGCAGTTTCATATGCTATTCGCAATGCGGCCGCTAATTCTTGAGCGTTCATGTCTAAACATCCATTCTAAGTGCCGACAGAGTTTGCCCCTACGGGACGGCTGAGCGCCCCGTAGGGTGCGTGGTTCCACGCACCTTTACAAATCCATCAACAACCGGCGCGGGTCTTCCAGGGCTTCCTTGACGCGCACGAGGAACGTCACAGCGCCCTTGCCGTCAACGATCCGGTGGTCATAGGACAGGGCCAGATACATCATCGGGCGGATGACGATCTCACCGTTTACGACCATCGGGCGGTCCTGGATCTTGTGCATGCCCAGGATACCCGATTGCGGGGGGTTCAGGATCGGCGCCGACATCAGTGAGCCATAGACCCCGCCGTTCGAGATGGTGAACGTCCCGCCCTGCATTTCCGCCATGCTGAGCTTGCCGTCACGGGCGCGCTTGCCCTTTTCGGCGATGGCCTTTTCGATCTCGGCAAAGCTCATGCGGTCGGCATCACGGATGACCGGCACGACCAAGCCAGCCGGGGTGCCGGCGGCGACGCCCATGTGCACGAAGTTCTTGTAGACGACATCGGTGCCGTCGATTTCGGCGTTGACCTCGGGCACCTCTTTCAGTGCGTGGCAGCAGGCCTTGGTGAAGAAGGACATGAAGCCCAGGCGCGCGCCGTGCTTCTTTTCGAACTGGTCCTTGTAGGCGTTGCGCAGGGCCATCACCTCGGTCATGTCCACCTCGTTATAGGTGGTCAGGATGGCGGCGGTGTTCTGCGCGTCCTTCAGGCGGCGGGCGATGGTCTGGCGCAATCGCGTCATCTTCACGCGCTCTTCGCGGGCGGCGTCATCGGCGGGCACCGGACCACGCGGCACAGCGACCGGTGCTGGCGCGGTGGCTGCCGGGGTCGAAGCCCCTGCGGCTACGGCCTTTTGCACGTCTTCCTTCATCACGCGGCCATCGCGGCCAGTGCCCTCAACCTGCTCCGAGGTCAGGCCGGCTTCGGCCATGGCCTTCTTGGCGGACGGGGCGTCCTCGACCGACTTCGCGGCGGCCGATTCGGCGACAGATTCGGTGGCCGAATCGGAGGGGGCGGGGGCAGCTTCGGGTTTGGCGGCCGGCGCGGCGGTGGCCCCGGCACCTTCACCAATCATCGCCAGCAGCGCGTTGACGCCGACGGTTTCGCCTTCGGGGGCGATGATTTCTGACAGCACGCCGGCAGAGGGCGCAGGCACCTCAACCGTGACTTTGTCAGTCTCCAACTCACACAGCATTTCATCGGCGGCGACAGCGTCGCCCACCTTCTTGAACCAGGTGGCAATGGTGGCCTCGGATACGCTTTCGCCCAGGGTGGGGACGCGGACTTCGATGCTCATGGATCAGTTCCCTTCAATCGTCAGCGCGTCATTGATCAGCGCTTCTTGTTGAGCTTTGTGGCGTGAGGCCAGCCCGGTCGCGGGCGAGGCCGATGCGTTGCGCCCGGCATACCGCGGGCGGGTTTCGCGGGCGCCGACTTGTGTCAGCACCCATTCCAGATTGGGTTCGATGTACGTCCACGCACCCTGGTTCTTTGGCTCTTCCTGACACCAGACAATTTCGGCGGTCTTGAAGCGCGACAGTTCTTGGCGCAGCGATTGCGTCGGCAGCGGATACAGCTGTTCCACACGCAGCAGATACACGTCATCAGCACCCCGTGCATCGCGTTCGGCCAGCAGGTCATAATAGACTTTGCCCGAGCACATCACCACGCGCTTGATCTGATCATCGGGCTTCAGTTGCAGATCCGAATTCCCCTTTTGGGCGTCGTCCCACAGCACCCGGTGGAACGCAGACCCATCGGTGAAATCCTCGGCCTCGCTGATGCACATCGGATGGCGCAGCAACGATTTGGGCGTCATCAGCACCAGCGGTTTGCGGAAGTCACGGTGCAACTGGCGGCGCAGGATGTGGAAGTAGTTTGCCGGGGTCGAGCAATTGGCGACGATCCAGTTTTCTTCGGCTGACATTTGCAAGAAGCGTTCCAGCCGGGCTGAGGAGTGTTCCGGCCCCTGCCCTTCGAACCCATGCGGCAACAAGACCACCAGTCCCGACATGCGCAACCATTTGCTTTCGCCCGAGTTGACGAATTGGTCGAACATGATCTGAGCGCCGTTGGCAAAGTCCCCAAACTGGGCTTCCCACATCACCAAAGCGTTGGGTTCTGACAGCGAGTAGCCGTATTCGAAGCCCAGAACCGCGTATTCGGACAACATCGAATCGATGACTTCGTATTTCGCCTGACCCGCGCGCAGGTGGTTCAGTGGGAAATACCGTTCTTCGGTGTCCTGATCGACCAGCGCAGAATGTCGCTGGCTGAACGTGCCACGCGCGCAATCCTGACCCGACAGCCGCACCGGGAACCCCTCGGTCAGCAGCGACCCATATGCCAGGGCTTCGGCAGTTGCCCAATCGAAACCTTTGCCGGTTTCGAACATCTTCTTCTTGGCGTCCAGCAGACGCAGGACGGTGCGATGCGCCTTGAACCCTTCAGGTATGCGCGTCAGCCCCGCGCCGATTTCGGCCATGGTTTCCGGCTTGATCGGCGTTTGCCCGCGCTGGTAGTTCACCACGTCCTTGGCTTTCAGCGATTTCCAGCGGCCGTCCAGCCAATCGGCCTTGTTCGGACGGTAATCCTTACCGATTTCGAATTCTTCGTTCAGATGCGCCTGGAACGCGGCCTTCATGTCGTCGATCTCACCTTCGGGGATCAGCCCGTCGGCAATCAGACGCTCCGTATACAACTGCAGGGTCGTTTTGTGCTTTTTGATCGCGGTGTACATCGCCGGGTTGGTGAACATGGGCTCATCGCCCTCGTTGTGACCAAAGCGACGATAGCAGAAGATGTCCAAAACCACGTCCTTGCCAAACTCCTGACGGAATTCGGTGGCGACCTTGGCGGCGTGAACCACGGCTTCCGGATCATCCCCGTTGACGTGGAAAATCGGCGCCTCGACCATCAGCGCGATATCGGTCGGATAGGGGCTTGAACGGCTGAAATGCGGGGCCGTGGTAAAGCCGATCTGGTTGTTCACCACGATATGCATGGTGCCACCGGTCTTGTGGCCCTTCAGCCCGGACAGGCCAAAGCATTCGGCCACAACGCCCTGCCCGGCAAACGCGGCATCGCCATGCAGCAGGATCGGCAGAACCGCGCGCCGCTCATCGTCATTCATCAGGTCTTGCTTGGCGCGGACCTTGCCCAGCACCACCGGGTTCACGGCTTCCAGGTGCGACGGGTTGGCGGTCAGCGACAAATGCACCTTGTTGCCATCAAATTCCCGGTCCGAGCTGGCGCCGAGGTGATACTTTACATCGCCCGATCCACCGACTTCTTCGGGCGTATAGCTGCCACCCTGGAATTCGTTGAAGATCGCGCGATACGGCTTGGCCATCACATTGGCCAGCACGTTCAGGCGGCCCCGGTGCGGCATACCGACAACGATGTCCTTCACACCCAGCGCGCCGCCGCGTTTGATGATTTGCTCCATCGCTGGGATCAGCGCCTCACCGCCGTCCAGGCCAAAGCGCTTGGTGCCCATGTATTTGACGTGCAGAAACTTCTCAAAGCCCTCGGACTCCACCAGCTTGTTCAAGATCGCCTTGCGGCCCATCTTGGTGAAGGTGATTTCCTTGCCGTAGCCTTCAATACGCTCTTTCAGCCATCCGGCTTCAACCGGGTTCGAGATGTGCATGAATTGCAGCGCGAAGGTGCCACAATAGGTGCGCTTCACGATCTCGATGATCTGGCGCATGCTGGCCACTTGCAGGCCCAGCACGTTGTCGATGAAGATCGGCCGGTCCATATCGGCATCCGAGAAACCATAAGACGCCGGGTCCAGCTCAGGGTGCTGGTTGGCGTCACGCTGGCTGAGCGGGTCCAGATCGGCGGCCAAATGGCCCCGGATACGGAAAGCGCGGATGATCATCAGCGCGCGCAGGCTGTCCAGAACGGCGCGCTGCACCTGCGCGTCAGTGACTTCGACGCCCTTTTCCTCGGCCTTGGCGCGGATCTTGTCACCGGCGGCCTTGGCTTCCTTTGCGGGCATCGCCGGCCATTCGCCGGTCAGCGCGCCCGTCAGGTCATCATTGGGTGTCGGCGGCCAGTCGGCGCGGGCCCAGCTGGGGCCTTGCGCGAACCGGGTCGCCGTGACGTGGTCATCGCCCGTCGCGTCGAAAAACGCAGCCCAGGCGGCATCTACGCTGGACGGGTCCTGTGCGTGGCGCGCCTGCATCTGGTCAATGTATTCCGCATTCCCCCCGTCCAGAAAGGACGAAGCTTGGAGGGCATCATTGGGGCTTTGGTCGTTCATGGGGTCACCTCTTGGCCGCTGTGGCCCGTGGTTACAAACGAATTATTCAGGGTTTCATAGGTCGATCGGGGCGCATCGCCCCGGTCCGGTGTGATGGCCAAAGGGCCATCCTTCATCGGAACCGCCGCCCCATTGGGGACGGCGACACCGTAACGCTGTGCGGTAAATACTGGCAGCGGCTGAACACATGGCCGCGCGGCACCCATGCCCCAATGTGGGCGCGCAGACCGCGCCCCCGCTTGAGGCTGGACGCCGCCATGGCAACCTATGCGCGCCGGACGCGGCATCAGCCTTTGATCGCTTCCATCACGGCCTCGCCCAGCGTGGCCGGGCTGTCCGCGACGATGATCCCGGCCGAGCGCATGGCCTCGATCTTCGATTCCGCATCGCCCTTGCCGCCCGACACAATCGCGCCAGCGTGGCCCATGCGACGGCCCGGAGGGGCGGTGCGGCCTGCGATAAAGCCAGCGGTCGGCTTCCAGCGGCCCTTCTTGCGTTCATTGGCCAGGAATTCAGCGGCTTCCTCTTCAGCCGTGCCGCCAATTTCACCGATCATGATCATCGAATGCGTCTCATCATCGTCCAGGAACATGTTCAGCACGTCGATATGTTCTGTCCCTTTGATCGGGTCGCCGCCGATGCCGACAGCCGTGGATTGGCCCAGACCCAGATCGGTGGTCTGCTTCACGGCCTCATAGGTCAGCGTGCCCGACCGGCTGACAACACCACACGAGCCACGCATGTGGATATGACCGGGCATGATGCCGATCTTGCAGGCGTCCGGCGTGATGATACCGGGGCAGTTGGGGCCGATCAGCCGGCTTGCGCTGCCTTCCAGCGCGCGCTTCACCTTCATCATGTCCAGCACCGGAATGCCTTCGGTGATGCAGACGATCAGCTCCATTTCCGCGTCGATCGCCTCAAGGATACTGTCTGCGGCGAAGGGCGGCGGGACATAGATCACGCTTGCGTTGGCTTCGGTCACAGCCCGGGCTTCGTGGACCGAGTTGAAGATCGGCAGGCCCAGATGCTCTCCGCCGCCTTTGCCGGGCGTCACGCCGCCGACCATCTTGGTGCCATACGCGATGGCCTGTTCGGAATGGAAGGTGCCCTGCGAGCCGGTGAAGCCCTGACAGATAACCTTGGTGTTTTCGTTGACGAGAATGGCCATTGAGGCGTCTCCGTTCTACTTTTTTCTGATCGAAATTTGGCCGGCTCTTGGCACTTCGATGATCAGCTCCGTTCCACTTGTCACAGCGAAACGTGCAAAAAAATCATCAACGGCTTCATTTCTTGGTTTTGGCGCATGACCGTGAGGGGCGGACACGAAATGCAATGACTCTTGCCCTCCCCATGAAATCCTGATCGGTGCTTTGCTTTTCGGCGGATCATAGGGATCAGGTGCCTGACCTTCGTTAATATACGCAGTTTCGGGAATGTAGTCCTGAACTTGAGTAAGCCGAACAACCGAACTACTCACATCGTTCTTCGAAACGACATATGTCATCGAAATCAGCACTCAACTTTACCCCTTCACCGCCTTCACGATCTTCTGTGCGGCGTCCGACAGGTTGTCGGCGGCGATGACGTTCAGGCCGGAGGTGTTGATGATCTCCTTGCCCTTCTCGACATTGGTGCCTTCCAGACGCACGACCAGCGGAACCTGAAGCCCCACCTCCTTGACAGCCGCAACCACGCCCTCGGCGATCACATCACAGCGCATGATGCCGCCGAAGATGTTGACCAGAATGCCTTTGACCTGCGGGTCCGAGGTGATGATCTTGAACGCCTCAGTCACCTTTTCCTTGGTCGCGCCGCCGCCCACATCCAGGAAGTTCGCAGGCTCAGCGCCATACAGCTTGATGATGTCCATTGTCGCCATGGCCAGGCCCGCGCCGTTGACCATGCAGCCAATTTCACCGTCCAGCGCGATGTAGTTCAGATCGAACTTCGACGCGGCCAGTTCCTTGGGGTCTTCCTCGGTCTCATCGCGCAGGGCCATGATGTCATGCTGACGATACATGGCGTTCGAATCGAACCCCATCTTGGCGTCCAGACACTTCAGGTCGCCGTCGGTGGTGACGATCAGCGGGTTGATCTCAACCATCTCGGCGTCACGTTCAACGAACAGCTTGTAAAGCTTGTTGATCAGGTCCACGCATTGCTTGACCTGCTTGCCCTTCAGGCCCAGCGCAAAAGCCACGCGGCGGCCATGGAAGCCCTGAATCCCGGTAGCAGGATCGACGGTGAAGGACAGGATCTTCTCGGGCGTTGACGCTGCAACTTCCTCAATATCCATGCCGCCTTCGGTCGAACATACGAACGAAATGCGCGAGGTCGCGCGATCCACCAGCAGCGCCAGATAGAGTTCCGTTTCGATGTCCGAGCCGTCTTCGATGTAGATGCGGTTCACCACCTTGCCGGCAGGGCCCGTTTGGTGCGTGACCAAGGTGCGGCCCAGCATCTGCTTGGCCATGGTCGCGGCTTCCTCGACCGATTTGGCCAGGCGAACACCGCCCTTTTCACCGGCGTCGGCCTCTTTGAAGTGCCCCTTGCCGCGGCCACCTGCGTGGATCTGAGCCTTGACCACCCAAAGCGGGCCGTCCATCTCTCCGGCGGCGGTTTTGGCTTCTTCGGCGCGCAAAACCGCGCGACCGTCAGAAACCGGGACGCCGTAACTGCGAAGCAAGCCCTTGGCCTGGTATTCATGGATATTCACGGAAATCCCTCCGTCTGCTGCGAATTTGACCGTTTCATGACACGAAACCGCGGTGGCACAAACGAATTAATCGTGCAAAACTGATGTAAACCGGGTTTTTCTTTGGTTTGTGATCACAGTTTTTGAAAGTGTGATCACAAACGGCGATTTCTGCCAGGAATTAGGAAAATCTCCACGGAATCATGTCTGCGCAAATATTCGACGGTCAGAATGCTCTTCTCAGCGCCCCAAGAACGCCACCCTGTCCCCCCAGCAACGCCCAGGGTGCTTGGGCTGGTGGTGGCGCTGGGTGTGACGCAGATCATCGGTTTCGGCACGCTGTTCTATGCCTTTAGCGTGATCGTCGTCCCCCTGAGCGCTGACCTTTCGCTGTCGCTTCCCATGGCATATGGCGCGCTGTCCGCCGCGCTTCTTGTGTCTGGGGTGGTGGCGCCACTGGCCGGGCGGTTGATCGACCGACACGGCGCGCGGGCGATGATGGCCGCCGGGTCTGTCGCCAGTGGGGTGGCCTTTGCGCTTTTGGCGGGCGTGTGGAACGGGCCGACATTGCTGGTCGCCCTGGCCGTGGCGGAATTGTTCGCGCCGCTGGTCTTGTATGACGCGGCCTTTGCGGCGCTGGCGCAAAGCGTCGGCCCAGCCCGTGCGCGCCGCGCCATCACGCAAATGACCTTGATGGGTGGCTTTGCCTCGACGGTGTTCTGGCCGTTGACTTTGGGGCTTGTGCAGGGCTTCGGCTGGCGAGAGGCCTATCTGACCTTCGCCGCGCTGCATCTGCTGATCTGCCTGCCCTTGCACCTGTCGCTGCCCCGAATGACCCGCGCGGCACGTCCCGCGCCTGCCGATGTTCCGCCCTTTCCCACGTTGCCCAGCGGCGCGCAGCGTCACGCGATGATCCTGTTGGCCGTGGGCTTTTCCCTTTCCTGGGCGGTGATGTCCGCGTTCAGTGCGCAATGGGTGCCGGTGCTGGGCGCGATCGGCCTCTCTGAAGGGGCCGCCGTGGCGGCGGGCGCGTTGATGGGCCCAGCCCAGGTCGGTGCGCGGGTGTTGGAAATGCTGTTTGCAGCGCGCCGACACCCGATGATCACCGCCTTGGTCGCCATGTCCTGCTTGGTGGTTGCGGTTCTGGTTCTGGCGCTGGCCCCGGCCAGCTTTTTGACAGCGGCGGTCTTTGCGGTGCTGTTCGGAATTGGCCAAGGGCTGGGCACGGTGATCCGCGGCACGGTGCCGCTGGCCTTGTTCGGAGACACCGGCTTTGCCGCGCGGCTGGGGCGACTGGCCAGCCTGCGGCAAATTCTGGGCGCGGTTTCGCCTTTTGCCATGGCAGGCGCGCTGGCGATTTGGGGGGCGGGGATCACGCTGTCGCTGGCGGCAGGGTTTGCAGCGGCGGCCCTGCTGGCCTTTTGGCGGGTGCCATGGCGCGGGCCACGATAGACCGGCTTACAGGTGAATCGGTGTCCGGTCTGCCAAAACGAACCGGCGCAGCACGGCCGGGTACAAACGGTGTTCGAACTCCAACACGCGAGCGGCCAGCGTGGACGCGTCATCCCCCGGCAGGACCAGCACCACCGCCTGCCCCAACAGCGGGCCGGCGTCCAAGTCTGCAATCACCTCATGCACAGTGCAGCCCGCCTGGGTGTCCCCGGCATCCAACGCACGTTGATGCGTGTGCAGGCCGGGGTATTTCGGCAGCAAAGACGGGTGGATATTCAGCATCCGCCCATTGAACCGGTCGATGAACCCAGCCGTCAGAATGCGCATGAACCCGGCCAGGCAGATCACATCCGGGCGAGCAGCCAGAAGGGGCTTTAATAGGGCGGCTTCAAATGCTGCGCGGTCGCCTTTGAACGGGCGGTGATCGACGGCCGCAGTGGGAATGCCCAACGCCTGCGCGCGCGCAAGCCCTGGGGCGTCTGGATCATTGGACAGCACCAAAACAGGGCGCGCTGGATGGTCCCCGGTCATCGATTGCACCAGCGATATCATGTTCGAGCCGCCCCCCGAAATCAGAATGGCGACGCGTTTCGGCGTTCCTGTCACAGCAGCGCGCCGGAATACGCCATGCCAGGGGCCTCCGTCACCACGCCCAGCGCATAGACGGCCTCGCCTTGCGCGGCCAGCAGGGTGGCGACGGCCTCGGCCTGATCTGCGGCCACGACCACGATCATGCCAATTCCGCAGTTGAACGTTTTCAACAGCTCTGCCTGAGGCAATTCGGCCGTGCGCGCCAGCCAGTCAAAGACCGGCGGCAAGGTCCAGGCGGTCAGGTCTATCTGCGCACCCAAACCATCGGGCAACACGCGCGGCAGGTTTTCGGTCAAACCGCCGCCGGTGATATGGGCCAGCGCATGAACGCCGCCGGCTTTTAGCGCAGCCAAAACAGGCTTCACGTAAAGCCGTGTGGGGGCCAGCAAGTCATGCCCGACCGTGCCGGTGCCAAAGGGTGCCGGATCCGCCCAATCCAGCCCGGCCTTTTCAACGACCTTGCGCACCAACGAATAGCCGTTCGAATGCACCCCGTTCGAGCCAAGCCCCAACAGCACGTCGCCCGCCACAACTCCGGCGGGCAGCTCGGTCCCGCGCTCCATCGCACCGACGGCAAACCCGGCCAGATCAAAGTCGCCCGCGTGATACATGCCCGGCATTTCTGCCGTTTCGCCGCCAATCAGCGCGCACCCCGATTGCGCGCAGCCTTCGGCGATCCCCTCGACAATGCGGGCGGCCTGATCGACATCCAGCTTGCCGGTGGCAAAGTAATCCAGAAAGAACAGCGGCTCTGCGCCCTGGCACACCAGATCGTTGACGCACATCGCCACCAGATCGATGCCGATGGTGTCCACAACGCCCGTGTCAATGGCGATCCGCAATTTGGTGCCAACGCCGTCGGTCGCGGCAACCAGAACCGGGTCGCTGTATCCGGCACCTTTCAGATCAAACAGCGCGCCGAAACCGCCCAGCCCCGACATCGTGCCGGGCCGCGCAGTGCGTTTGGCGGCGGGTTTGATCCGTTCGACCAGGGCGTTGCCCGCGTCGATATCAACCCCCGCCTGTGCATAGGTCAGTCCTGAAGTCTTGGTCATGGCGGCCCCCGGCAACGTGTTTGCCGTGGCGTTACCGCATCCCGCGCCGGGGTTCAATTGCGCGATGGATTTCTGTCAGCCGCGCATGCGTGTTCGCCGGTCCTGCAACCCGCCGATGATTTCCGCCATGGCCGCAGCATCCGCGGCGTTGGATTTGGAGAATGCGCGGTGGAACTTGGCCTCGAACCGCCCTCGGCCCGTGCCAAAGCGAATCCTGGTGAATATCATCCCCGTCTTCACCCGTTTTTCGACACCACGCAGAGCATTGAGCGATATTGCATCACAGGTTTTGACGGCATCGACCGCAAGCGACATTGACCGCCATTTCGGGCTGATTTCCGCGATGATCAGGTAGTTTCGGCTCATCCCGACGACGTAGTGACGGGTCAGCTTGTGGGTCAAAATGACACCCGGCACGATGGCCAATGCAAACGCCGGCACCATCAGCAGCATGTTGGGCTGTCGCACACCATACGCGCAATATTGCAAACGCTCACCCGTTGGCAGGGCCAACGAAAGGATTTCGTGCATCTGCTTCGTGTCTAGCTGCGCCATGCCGCGGACTCCTGTCTACGCCGGTCGTGTTGCTCAAAATTGTGGCAAATCTTTGGCAATCGCGCTCAACACCGCCTGCGATGTAGTAACAGCCTGCATCCCGTCGCTTGACCCGCACAGCCAACCTGCTAGTCAGGGGCCGGCCGGGCCTGTAGCTCAACGGTTAGAGCAGGGCGCTCATAACGCCTTGGTTGGGGGTTCGAATCCCTCCGGGCCTACCAAGTCACCGTTTTGACTTCCCATCTTTTCCCCGAATTCCAGATTTCTGGGGCCGTTTCCGGTTCCAGAACCAGGTTCAGAATCGATGCCCGCATGGCGGAAACTCTGCGGCGGCCCTCCGCCAAGCATCAGCACAATTGGGCGCCATCGTCGCTTGGTCGACTCCGACGACGCCCAAGGCCCAGTCGCGCCGCTCTGATCAATGTTGCGCAGATGGACCAATTGGTCAGGAAAATTGCCCGCCGAAAGACTTTTCACCTTCTCAAATGTTTCCAAGACGTTAGTGTCATCGCATATCGCGGGGCTGCTATTGCCTAGCGGCGGACGGGTCTGCATCACCGGATCCGTACTCTCATTTGGGACACAGCACATGCGAATATTTTCAATTATAGCGGGCATTCTTGCTGCCGCGGCGCTTCCGGCATCGGCACAGACTCTCTTGACCAATGGCGATTTTGAGGCGTCTGGCGATATCGGTTTTGGCAACCATATCTATTTCGACATCCCGGGATGGGAAGCCGCTGGCTCACGAACGGGCGTCAATGGGGCTCTCTTGGCCTGGAACCGGGGCAACCTTGTGCAAGTCGATGGCCCCGGCGGTGCCAGCTTTAACGGCATCGCCCCCGACAGCGATGCCGATGGCGGACCATCGGGAACCCCGATGCATTACGTCGATGAATATGAAAGCACGGCCAACGGGCTTATCTGGCAGTATTTTTCGCCCGGTTGTTCGGGCACGGTTCAGGGATCGGCGGCGTTTTCCAATCGGGAAGGGCGGAGAGTGCCGATCTCGCTGGGCATTGTCGGTCCGATCACCAACCGTCTGGCACCTCCGGGCCCGGGGTCGGCCTACCAGGGCGGCCCCGAAGTACAAGAATATGTCGATTTTTATAACGCGTTCACCACGGTCGCCATGGGGGCCGAGCTTCCGGGTGGGTCCTCGACCAACTATTATTGGGTGACGCTGTCGACCAATACGACCCCTGTCGTTGCGGGCCAGACCTATGCCTTTGCCGCGCGTGTGACCGACTATGGCAATATGGACAACGCCGAGGTCCACTATGTCGAGATGGGCCTATGCGTTGAGACGGTCCAGGCACAGATGGATCCAAGCGTTCTGACGGATCTCGCACAACCCCCGTCCACACTGCCGCCGCTGACCCCGTCTGAAATCTCTGTGACGAAAACCTGCGAAGCCCTTGAGGCCAGCGTCTACAACGGTGTCCTGGGGCAAAACTGGCAGTGTTCGGTCGATGTTACCGTGCCGCAGGCCCCGTTTGCCGGCAGCCTGGCGGTTGCGGACCTGTTCTCAACAATGGGCAGCGCCACGGGCCAAGTCATTTCCAGTGCTTCACAATCGGGCAGTTTTGACTGCACGTCGGGCGCCACTTGCCTCATTGATGGCGCGGATTTTGATGCCTCGGGCACCGAGACCGTCAATTTCGACCTGTTCATCTCCAGCGACACCATCACCGGGCCGGTGCAACTGCAAAACTGCGCGACCGGCAGCTATTCCCTGAACGACGTGACAAGCCCTGTTCAAGGGAACTGCGTCGCAGCGACCTGGGCACCCAGCAGCAACGCGGTCAAAACCTGCGAGCCGGTGGTGGCAACCCAAAGCGGTGTGATGTCGCTCGCCTGCCAGATCACCGTGACCGGCAGCAACCTTGCGGCCAACAGCTATGTGTCGCTGATCGACATGTTCGCGGCAGAACCGCCCGCCATGGCGACCGTCGTCGGCCCGATGACCACGATCACCTCCTCGGACCCCTGGAGCTGCATTGATCTGGGCAATTCCGGCGCCGCGGCCACACTTGGCGCGTGCCAGCTGAGCACCCAGGACCTGTTCAACGCGGGCGGCAGCTCGACGATTGACATGACCTTCGACTTTACCACCGATCAGGCCCCGACCCAGGTCGCGAATTGCCCGATCGTCAGCGTCGAGGACACCTTGATCACCGGCGGCCAGCGCAGTGCTTCGGGGCGGATGCGCAACCCTGATACGGGCGGATGGCCTGACGGGATGCCGGATGGTTGCGTCTACATCGACGTGCCCGCGTATTCGGACGACACGCCGCCGCTGCCAGCGCTTGAAAACGCCGGGGTCACCAAAACCTGCGATGAGCCGCGTGTTGGCCAAATCGCCGGGATCAACGGCTATATCTGGGATTGCGATGTGGCTGTGACCCTGAACCCCGCGCCGTTTGCGGGCAGCTTCACCCTGACCGAGGACGCCAGCCAGATCATCAATGGCGCGGCTTCGTTTGTGTCGGCCAGCTTGCCCTGCGCCGGACTGGGGACGGATGTCTTGCAATGCGTTCTGGATGGCGCAACAGCAACCAGCCCGCAAACCCTGACTGTGCAACTGTTCGCCACGCCCGCAAACCCGGATGAGCTGATCACCTGGACCAATTGCGCACGCGGCGAGACCACTCAGTCCGACCCGCAGGTTATCGCCACCCCCTCGTGCGTTGTGACCACGATCAAACCTGATTCGACACCGCCAGCCCCGGTGATCGAGGTCACCAAGACCTGCGAAGCGGTCGGGGATCGTCAGAACTTGAGCGACCTTCTGTGGTTCCAGCAAATGCGGTGCGCGCTGACGGTGATCACCAACGGGGTGCCGTTCACTGGCCCTCTGTGGCTGACCGAAGAGCTCAGCTATGGGCCCAGCAACATGAATGCCACACTGTCGGGAATGACCTCGTCCGACCCGTGGCAGTGCACAAACCCCAGCTACACGGCGCCGGGGCAGACGCCCGCGAACCTGCCGGTGTGCAGCATCCTTGGGTCTCAATTCCCGAACTCGGCTGGCAGTTCGACGGTCTACGTTGATTTCATGCTGTTCGGCGCTGCCGCTACCCTGTCGGGGGCCAGCAATTGCGTCGGTGCAATGCTGGGTGAGACGCCGGCCGCCACCATCGCTGACGCCCAGGTCGCGGCTTGTACCGTGATCCTGCCCGCGCCGGTCAACACAGACCCGACGCTGTCCATCACCAAGACCTGTGAACCCGCGGTTCAGGGCACCCCTGGGGCGTGGACCGTCGATTGCGCGGTCACCGTATCAGGCAGCAACCTGCCAGGCGGCCAATTGGTGCAGCTGTTCGACGAGATCACCTCATCCGCAACGCAATCGGTTTGGCAGGGTGCCTTTGCCACACCGGCATCGTGGACCTTGCCCTGTAACGGCTACGGGGTGCCAAATGGCATCGGCAGGCGCTGCGACTTGCTCACCGACTTCATCACGGCCCAAGGCGGCAGCGTGACCATCCCGTATACCGCCCAGTTTTCGGGCCAGGCGGGGCGGCCCCTGGAGGGACCACAGGCGCAGAATTGCGTTTATGCCGAACTGCCGAACCTGTCACTTGCGGCCCCCGCTGGGGCGAATGGACGGGTCTGCGTGCCCATCGTGTTCGATTTGTCCATGATCATCGATCCGACTCTGCCAGTCATTACCGAGCCCCTGGAACCCACGCGGCCGGTCATCCTGGACGGTGGCACCATCGGCAGTGCTGGCACCCTGGGCGGACCGATCATTGCCCATCCCGTGGGCGATCCGCAGATCGACATTTCGAAAACCTGTGAGCCCTTGACCGGCGTCGGCTTCAATCGTCAGACCTCTTGCGTCGTCACGCTCACCGGCACCAACTTGCCCAGTGGCGGGATTCTTCGGCTCGAAGATGTTCTTTCGTCAGTGGATCCCGGGCTGCAGGCCATCCCCCAACTTCGGACAATGGTTCCGGGCATCACATGCGGCATGTCCGCTGTGCCCCAGGGACAGCAACATGCCTGTGACATCCCCACCGATGCGCTGTTGACACAAGGCGGCACCCTGACGCTGGCCTATGACGCCTATTTCAACGGCAACATCACGACGGAATTCGGCATTGCCGATGCCCAGAACTGCGTGTCCGTCAGCCTTGTCGGGACCAGCCTGCGTGCGCCAGCCGGATTGGGGCAACAGGTCTGTGCGCCGATCGAAATTCGTGAACCGCGCTGGACCTACACCAAGACCTGCGCCCCTCTGGTCTATGCGGCCGGGGCGCAATCCGCGCAGATGCACTGCACCATCTCGGTCACGGGATACAACTTGACCTCGGCCAACAGCCTGCATCTTGTCGACCAGCTGGGCTACGCCGGAGGCGGGGCGCCGACCATGGGGATCATTGGTCCGTTTACCAATGTCATCGGCGCGACAGGGTGGACCTGCGGCGCTTTCGGCACCTGGAGCAGCGCCGGAACCTGTTCGGTTACGGGCGATGTGCTGAACGCGGCCGGGGGCACCATGACCTTCGACTGGGTGGCCGAAGTCGGCCCATTGGCAGGAAGTCCGGACCTTATGAACTGCATTGATGTTCGCCTGGACAGCCTGAACCAGACGGCCAATGCCCCCTTGGTCTGCGCGCCCATAGAGGTGATCCATGAGCCCGAGGTCGCGGGGGGCGTCGCGACATTCCTGGCGACGCCAGAGCAGCTTGGCCCCTGCCGCGCAGACCGCGACCGTCAGGTTTATGACTGTGCCGTCGGCGTCACCCTTGAGAACACCGGTGGCCGACCTTACTCTGGCCCATTGGCGTTGCTTGAAACCTTTGGTGCGCCTGGCCTCAACGCCGCGCATCTGACCTCGGGCGGGGATGTGCGCTGCGACGGGCCGGTCGAGAATGCGGTCACATGCGCCATAGCCCCAACCATCTGGGAGCCGCGTGATGTGCGCCGCATCGACCTGTCGCTGGTGGTGCCGGGGCGGCGCAATGGCGGGCAGATGCAGGTTTGCGCGTCCTTGGGTGCGCCAGACGGCCAGCGCCAGCGCGTCGCATTGGTGCAGACCATCCTCAACCAGCGCGGGTTTGCTGCTGGATCGGTCGATGGTTTGCCAGGTCGTCGAACCTATGCGGCTTTGGCGCAATTGCAGGCGCGACTGGGGTTGCCGGAAAGCCGGGCCTTTGATGCACCGTTGATGGCGGCCTTGGGGTTGGACGTTCAGACCAATCCTGACTGCACGCAGCTTGTGCTTCCGCCGATGCCCGCGCCACCTCTGCGCTGCGACTCCGCAACGACGATCGGGCGTGGTGACGCGTGTGCGTGCCGCTACGATGCGATGATCCGCCGCGATGCGACCAGTTGCAGCTGCCCACGCGGCACCGATCTGGTCCGTGGTGAGGGGTGCCGTCGCATCGAGACCCCGGCACCGCGCCCCGCGCCGGATGATGCCGCCGGGGCCGGCTGTGACAGCGGGATCACCATTAACGGGGCCTGCGTGACTGCCGGCCGGCCACTGCTCGAATCGCTGATCCCCGGCCTGCAAATCGGCAACTAAGGCCCCAGCCCACGCACCTCTGACGGGGCTGCGCCTTAACCGGCGTGGCCCCGTCTTCGTTCACAGGCCCCGTCTTCGTTCGCTGACCGAGGTGCGCGGTCATCGCGGAACACAGCGCGTCGATCGAAGCCCTGTCCAAATGTTCCGCCACGACGCTCGGCTCTTCGCCGGTGTCCGGCGACCTGAAGTTCGAAAACCCTACCCTCGATTCCGTCCACACCGAATTGGGCTCGACACAGCCGCCTCCGGTGACGGTTCTTGAAGGTCTGTGTCAGCTTGCCCGCCGTCAAACCCGAATATCCCGCAACGTTTCGAAACTGCGCACTTGGCGCGGGGGGCTTTGCGGTGCTCTAGTGTCCAGAACTGAACCGGATACAGGGCAAGACATGATCAGCCAGGACCTAAACGATCAGATCACCCGCATCGGCAAGGGCACCCCAGCGGGTGACGTGCTGCGTCATTACTGGCAGCCCGCCGCCTTGCTGGATGAGCTGGCAGGCCCCCGCCCCGTGGCCCCCGTGCGCCTTCTGGGCGAGGACTTGGTGCTGTTTCGCGATGAGCAGGGCAAGCTGGGCCTGATCGGCCGCCACTGCCCGCATCGGGGCGCTGATCTGTGTTATGGGCGATTGGAGGACAACGGCCTGCGCTGCCCGTTCCACGGCTGGCATTTCGACCGAACCGGGCAATGTGTGGAAACGCCGGGCGAACCCGCTGACAGCCAGATGCACACGCAAATCAAGGCCGTGTCCTATCCCGTGGTAGAGAAAAACGGCATCATCTTTGCCTATATGGGCCCGGGCGACCCGCCGCCGTTTCCCAATTTCGACTGCTTCCGCGCCCCTGACACCCATGTCTTTGCCTTCAAAGGCCTGTGGGAGTGTAACTGGCTGCAGGCGATGGAGGTGGGGATTGATCCCGCCCATGCCTCGTTCCTGCACCGCTTTTTGCAAGACGAAGACCCGGCAGACGGCTACGGCAAACAATTCCGCGACAAGGCCGCTGACACGAACATCCCGATGACCAAACTTCTGCGCGACTATCCGCGGCCCGAAATCAGCGTCGAGGACACCGACTATGGCCTGAAGCTGACCGCGCTGCGCCATTTGGACTCGGGAAAAACCCACGTGCGTGTGACCAACCAGATTTTCCCGCAAGCGATCTGCATTCCGATGAGCCGGGAAATGACCATCACCCAGTGGCACGTGCCCGTGGATGATGAAACCTGCTACTGGTACTCGATGTTCACCAGCTTCGACACGCCTGTCGACAAGGCGGTGATGCGCGCCCAACGGCTGAAGGAACACCGCCTGCCCGATTACGCGCCGCTCAAGAACAAGTCGAACGGCTACGGCTATAATCCGGGTGAACAGGCGACGGAAACCTATACGGGGATGGGGCTGGACATCAACGTCCATGACCAGTGGGCGGTCGAAAGCATGGGACGCATTCAAGACCGCACGCAGGAACATCTGGGCAAGACCGACGTGGCGATTATCCGCTATCGTCGGATGCTGCGCGCGGCGATCAAGGCGCTGGCGGACGGTGACAATGCGGCCTTGCCGATGCAAGGACCCGAAGCAGCGCTTATCAAAGGGCCGCTGTCGAATGACGCCATTGCCACTACCGCAGATTGGCGCGCGGCCAGCACGCAGGCAGACCACGCCCGCCGCACCGATTGCCCCTGGGACGCCAAGGTATGAGGGGGCAGGCATGACAGTGCTGGAGCGGATCAGGTCCGGCACCTTATCCCGGATGGGAATGCTGGACGATCAAGCCACGCGCGACGCCAGCGCACTGCTTGAGCAATGCGAACGTGACGGGTTCGAGACCTTGCGCTTTGTTTTCACCGATCAGCACGGCATCCTGCGCGGCAAGACCCTGACCACCGAGGCCCTGCCGTCTGCTTTCGCCAATGGCGTGCGCGTGCCCTCGACCCTCCTGTTGAAAGACACCGCGCATCGCACCGTGTTTCCGGTCTGGTCGGAAACTGGTGGGCTGATGCAGGGGGCAAGTGATGTGCTTTTGGTGCCCCTGCCAGACAGTTTCACCCCCCTGCCCTGGGCACCGCATTCCGCGCTGATCCATTGCGCTGTGGTCATGACCGATGGCGCGCCCATCCCCTTTGCGCCGCTGCAAGTGCTGACAACCGCCACCGAGGCGTTGACCCGGCGCGGGCTCAACCCGCTGATGGGGTTAGAGGTGGAATTCGCGGTGTTCACGCGCAATGACGACGCGGCCGCCCCCCTGAACCCTGGGTATCAGTATCTGACCGAAACCCGCTATGGCGCGCATGAGGATCTGCTGGATCTGCTGCGCCGCACCGCGCAGGGCATGGGCCTGCCGGTGCGCAGCGTTGAAATCGAATTCGGCCCCGGCCAATTCGAATTCACCTTTGCGCCGGGCGATCCGCTGACGATTGCCCGGATGGCTGTGATCTTCCGCACCATGGTCAAAGAGGTGTGTCAACGGCAAGGACTTCACGCCTCGTTCATGGCAAAGCCCCGGATCGCCAATGCGATGGCCAACGGCTGGCATATCCACCAGTCGGTGTCTGACGCCGCCAGCGGCCAATCCCTGTTCCAACCGGATGTGGCCGGCACCCTGCCCAAGTTCGCTGGCCATTGGGTCGCGGGTTTGCTGGCCCATGCCGAGGCCGCCTGCCTGCTGACCACACCCACGGTGAACGGCTACAAACGCTATGCCCCGTTTCAACTGGCCCCCAACGCCGTCGCTTGGGGGATGGACAACCGGGGCACCATGATCCGGGCGATCATGGACCCGGCAGACCCCGCCAGCCGCGTGGAAAACCGCGTCGCCGACAGCACCGCGAACCCCTACTACGCCTTGGCCGCGCAACTGGTTTGCGGCCTGGACGGGGTGACTGGACAGCACCCGCCGCCGTCGCCGCTGACCACGCCTTATGACACCGACGCACGCCGCCTGCCGACCAACCTGGGCGCAGCGATTGACGCGTTCAAACGCTCAAGCCTGATGCGCGCCGCACTGGGCGATGAGTTCGTCGAATATCTTACGCACCTGAAAACCGCCGAATGGGACCGCTATTTGTCCACAATTTCGGACTGGGAACAGACCGAGTATTTCGACACTTTCTGATGAAGTCTCCGCAACAGGGCCACGCGTATGATCGACAAACTGGAAATGCTGATTGCCCTGTCGCGCGAACGTCACTTTGGCCGCGCCGCACAGGTGTGCCACGTCACGCAGCCCACGCTGTCTTCGGCCATCAAGGCGCTGGAGGAAACGCTGGGCACGCAACTGGTGCTGCGCGGTGCGCGCTTCATCGGCCTGACGCCAGAGGGCGAACGCGTGCTGGCCCGTGCCAAGGCCATCGTCGCCGAGGCCCGCGCCATGCGGTCCGATGTGCTGACCGCGCGGGACGGGGTTACGGGCACCCTCAGGCTGGGGGTGATCCCCACCGCGCTGGCCTCTGTCCATGATCTGACGCGCCCGTTTCTGGCCGAAAACCCCGGCGCCCGGTTGCGGGTCTTGTCGCTGACCAGCCATGAAATCCTGGAACGCCTTGCGGATTTCGAAATCGACGCAGGTCTCAGTTATGCCGCCGCCGATCTGTCACATGAACACCCGCCCGGGTTCGAAGTGATGCCGCTGTATGACGAGACATACGCGCTGGTCACGCAACCCGCGCCCGATCTGCCTGACAGCATGGGCTGGGATCAACTGGGCGGTTTCGAACTGTCGTTGCTGACCCCGGACATGCAAAACCGCCGCATCATCGACCGGCAGTTGGCGCTGGCCGGGATCACCGTGTCACCCCGAATCGAATCGAATTCCATCGTCGCGTTGATCAGCCACGCGGGCGAAGGACACGCGGCCACAGTCTTGCCGTTGCGCGTGGCGACCTTCTTTGCCCAAATGCGTGGATTGGCCTGCATTCCGCTGACCGCCCCCGAACCGGTGTCCACGAATGTCGCTTTTCTGCTGCCACCCGTCGGACGCCGCACTTTGTTGCTGGACGGTTTTGTCAGAAGTCTTCCCAAGGCGTTTTGATAGACAACTTCTATCAAATAACGGAAATCACAATTTGATTGGCAATCGACTTGCCGATACGAGCATCTCACTGATCGGAGAAGCCACATGACAGCCACAGCACTTTTCGGGGACGCGGAACAAGAGGTTCTGGCCGAAATCCTGACCGCCCATCGCGGCATGGAGGGGGCACTGCTGCCCATCCTGCACGCGGTTCAGCACGCGTTTGGCCATGTGCCCGCCGACGCTTTGCCGATCATCGCCAAGGATCAGGACATCACCCGCGCCGAAGCGCATGGCGTGATGACTTTTTACCATGATTTCCGTGATCACCCCGCCGGCCGCCGCGTGCTGAAGATCTGCCGCGCCGAGGCCTGTCAGGCGATGGGGGCCGATGCGCTGGCCGATCATGCGCGCGCGGCCCTTGGTGTGGACTGGCATGAAACGACGCCGGATGGCGCGATCACGTTGGAGCCGGTGTTTTGCCTGGGGCTTTGCGCCTGCGGGCCCGCGGCCATGGTCGATGGCAAACTGGTGGGCCGCGCCGATGTGGCGAAACTGGACAAGATCATTGCAGGGGAAGCCGCATGAAGATTTACGTTCCCCTCGACAGTGCTGCCGTTGCGCTGGGCGCTGATGACATCGCCGCCGCGATCACCGCGCAGGGGGCCGATGTGACGGTCGTGCGCAACGGATCCCGCGGGATGGTCTGGCTGGAACCTTTGGTCGAGGTTGAAGTTGACGGCGTGCGCCACGGGTTTGGCCCGATGGATGTGTCAGATGTGCCCGAATTGTTCGGCGATCTGACCGCGCATCCCAAGGCGCTGGGTCCGGTTGAAGACCTGCCCTGGATGGCGGGTCAGACCCGCCTGACATTCGCCCGCTGCGGGATCATTGATCCATTGTCGCTGGACGATTACCGCGCGCATAGCGGTCTGGCAGGGCTGGAACGTGCTTTGGGGATGGATGGCGCTGCGATTGTTGCCGAAGTTACCGACTCGGGCCTGCGCGGCCGTGGTGGCGCAGGTTTTCCGACCGGCATCAAATGGAACACCGTGGCGCTGGCCCAGGCCGATCAGAAATACATCGTCTGCAACGCGGACGAAGGCGACAGCGCCACCTTTGCGGACCGGATGATCATGGAGGGCGACCCCTTCACCCTCATTGAGGGTATGATCATCGCCGGCATCGCCACTGGCGCGACCAAGGGCTACGTCTACCTGCGCTCGGAATACCCCGTTGCCATCCGCGTGATGAACGACGCCGTGCGCATCGCCCGTGAGGCTGGTGTGCTCGGCGCATCCGTCATGGGCAAGGGCCCGGCGTTCGATATGGAAATCCGCGTCGGCGCGGGGGCCTATGTCTGCGGCGAAGAAACCTCGTTGCTGAATTCGCTGGAAGGCAAGCGCGGCGTGGTGCGGGCCAAACCGCCGTTGCCCGCGCTCGAGGGGTTCCTGGGCAAACCAACGGTCGTGAACAACGTGATCTCATTGGCCACGGTGCCGGTGATCTTTGAACGCGGCGCGGCCTTCTACCGCGATTTTGGTCTGGGCCGGTCGCGCGGGACGATCCCGCTGCAAATCGCTGGAAACGTGAAACACGGCGGGCTTTATGAGATCGCTTTTGGTCTGCCACTGGGTGAGATCGTCGATACCATCGCCGGTGGCACGGCCTCGGGCCGACCGGTCAAGGCGGTGCAGGTCGGCGGCCCGCTGGGCGCCTATTTCCCCCGCGCGCTGTTCGATACGCCCTTTGGGTATGAGGAATTCGCGGGCAAGGAAGGTCTGATCGGGCACGCCGGCTTGACGGTGTTCGACGACGCGCAAGATATGCTGAAAATGGCGCGCTTTGCGATGGAGTTCTGCGCAATTGAAAGCTGCGGCAAATGTACACCGTGTCGCATCGGCGCGGTGCGCGGCGTGGAAACCATGGACCGCATCGCGGCCGGAGACGCCGCCGCGATCCCGCTGCTGACCGACCTGTGCGACACGATGAAAGAGGGCTCGCTCTGCGCGTTGGGGGGGTTCACCCCGTATCCGGTGATGTCCGCCCTGACCCATTTCCCCGACGATTTCGCCACCGCTAAGGAGGCCGCTGAATGATGTTCGTTGACGTGAAAGGGCCTTCGAAGGCCCTTGGCCAAGCCGCTTGCAAGCGGCTTTCAAAAGCGCGTTCCAACGCGCTTGCTCAAGGTGCTTCGAAGCACCTTGCCCCCCGCACCCAGCCGGAGACCGCCGCATGAAAGATTTCATCATCCCCTGGGACGACCGCGACTACGGCACCCCTGCCTCGAAATCAACGCAGATGGTCACGCTGACCATTGACGGTTTTGACGTGACCGTGCCCGAAGGCACCTCGATCATGCGCGCGGCGGCGGAACTGGGCATTCAGGTGCCAAAACTCTGCGCAACCGACAGCGTCGAGGCCTTTGGCTCGTGCCGTTTGTGCCTGGTAGAGATCGGAGGCCGCCGGGGCACACCGGCATCCTGCACGACACCTGTTGCACCGGGCCTGAAAGTGCAGACGCAAAACAGCAAGCTCAAGCAGCTGCGCCGCGGCGTGATGGAGCTGTATATCAGCGACCACCCGCTGGACTGCCTGACCTGCGCTGCCAATGGCGATTGCGAATTGCAGGACATGGCTGGCGCCGTTGGCCTGCGCGATGTGCGTTATGACGCCCCCGAAAACAGCGAGATGGACACCCATTTTCAGCCGCGCAACAACGGCCACGCCAACCCGCAGTACATGGCCAAGGATTCGTCGAACCCCTACTTCGACTATGACCCCAGCAAATGCATCGTCTGCAGCCGCTGTGTGCGCGCCTGCGAAGAGGTGCAGGGCACCTTCGCGCTGACCATTCAGGGCCGGGGCTGGGACAGCCGCGTGTCTGCGGGCGGCAAAAATGACACCTTTCTGTCGTCCGATTGCGTTTCGTGCGGCGCTTGCGTGCAGGCCTGCCCAACCGCCACGCTGGTGGAAAAATCAGTTGTTGAGATCGGCACACCGGACCGTTCGGTGATCACCACCTGTGCCTATTGCGGTGTCGGATGTTCGTTCAAAGCTGAAATGCGTGGCGATGAGTTGGTGCGCATGGTCCCGCACAAGGACGGCCAGGCCAACCGCGGGCATTCCTGCGTCAAGGGTCGCTTCGCCTGGGGCTATGCCACGCACAAGGAACGCATTCTGAACCCGATGATCCGCGACAAGGTCACCGACCCATGGCGCGAAGTGTCTTGGGACGAGGCGCTGGCCTTCACCACGCAGCGCATGACCGGGATCATCGAAAAACACGGCCGCCAGTCGGTTGGCGTGATCACCTCCAGCCGCTGCACCAATGAAGAAACCTATCTGGTGCAGAAGCTGACCCGCGCGGTGTTCCAAAACAACAACACCGACACCTGCGCCCGCGTGTGCCATTCGCCCACCGGCTATGGGCTGGGTCAGACCTATGGCACCTCGGCAGGCACGCAGAACTTCGATTCGGTCGAACAGTCCGACGTGATCCTGGTGATCGGCGCAAACCCCAACGCCGCGCACCCGGTCTTTGCCAGCCGCATGAAAAAGCGCATCCGTCAGGGCGCCAAGCTGATTGTCGTCGACCCGCGCCGCACGGAAACGGTTGATGCGCCGCACGCAAAGGCCACGCATCACCTTGCGCTGCGCCCCGGCACCAATGTGGCCATCGTCACCTCGTTGGCGCATGTCATCGTGACCGAGGGGCTGATGGATGAAGCTTTCATTCGCGAACGCTGCGATTGGGATGAATTCCAGGACTACGCCGAATTCGTCAGCGACCCGCGCCATAGCCCAGAGGCGATTGCCGAGTATACCGGCGTTCCGGCGGACACGATCCGCGAAGCCGCGCGGCTCTATGCCACTGGCGGCAACGGCGCGATCTATTACGGGCTGGGCGTGACCGAGCACAGCCAGGGCTCAACTACCGTCATCGGCATTGCCAACCTGGCCATGCTGACCGGCAATATCGGCCGCCCCGGCGTCGGCGTGAACCCGCTGCGCGGTCAGAACAATGTGCAAGGCAGCTGCGATATGGGCAGCTTCCCGCATGAATTGCCCGGCTATCGCCACGTCAAGAACGACGATGTGCGTGACCTGTTCGAAGGGGCGTGGGGCGTCAAGATCGACAACGAACCCGGCCTGCGCATCAACAACATGCTGGACGCCGCCGTTGATGGCACCTTCAAGGGCCTGTATTGTCAAGGCGAAGACATCCTGCAATCCGACCCTGACACAAAGCACGTTGCCGCCGGGTTGGAGGCCATGGACTGTGTCATCGTGCACGACCTGTTCCTCAATGAGACGGCCAACTACGCGCATGTGTTCCTGCCCGGTTCGACATTCCTGGAAAAGGACGGCACATTTACCAACGCCGAGCGCCGCATCAACCGCGTGCGCAAGGTTATGGCCCCGAAGAACGGCTATGCAGACTGGGAAATCACCCAGATGCTGGCCAACGCCATGGGCGCCAACTGGAACTACGCGCATCCCAGCCAGATCATGGACGAGATCGCCATGCTGACGCCGGGCTTTGCCAATGTGAATTACGACATGCTGGACGAACGCGGCTCTGTCCAGTGGCCGTGCAACGACGCTGCGCCAGAAGGCTCGCCCATCATGCACGTGGACGGATTTGTGCGTGGCAAGGGCAAGTTCATTCGCACCGAATATGTCGCCACCGACGAACGGACCGGCCCGCGCTTTCCACTGCTGCTGACCACCGGGCGCATCCTGTCGCAATACAATGTCGGCGCGCAAACACGGCGCACCGAAAACGTGGTGTGGCATGATCAGGACGTGCTGGAAATCCACCCGCATGACGCCGAAAATCGCGGCATCCTGGACGGCGACTTTATCCGGCTGGCCAGCCGGTCGGGCGAAACCACGCTGCGCGTGCAAATCACCGACCGCGTGTCACCGGGTGTCGTTTATACCACGTTCCACCACCCGGACACGCAGGCCAATGTGGTCACCACGGACTATTCCGACTGGGCAACGAACTGCCCGGAATACAAGGTGACTGCAGTGCAGGTTTCGCCCTCGAACGGGCCCAGCCAATGGCAGGAAGAGTATAACGCCCAGGCCGAAATGGCCCGCCGCATCCTGCCGGCCGCCGAGTAATGCGCCGAAAGATCCATGGCGCCCGGCCCATACCGCGCCTGCGCTTTGGCACGGGCGTGACACCGGGCACCCGTGTCCTGCCCGAGGAGGTTGGCGTCGCACTGACCTTCAACGGCACGACGCAAGCCGTGATGATGGCGACGCCGGATAACCTGATCGATTTCGCAACCGGGTTCGCGCTGACCGAAGGTTTGGCGCAGCCTGACGAAATCGAATCCGTCGAGATCGTGACCACCACGCGAGGATTGGATGTGCAGATCTGGGTGACCGGCGCGGCCGAGCACCGCCTGAAAGAACGCCGCCGCACGATGGCCGGGCCGGTGGGATGCGGATTGTGCGGAATTGACAGCCTGGAGCAGGCGCTGCGCGACCTAAACCCCGTCACCCCGTCCGGGTTTTCGATGACACCCACGCAAATCAAATCCGCCGTGGCCGCCCTGCCCGGCCAACAGGCCCTGCATGACGCGACGCACGCCGTCCATTGTGCCGCGTGGTGGACCGACGTTGGCGGACTTGCCTTTGCACGTGAGGATGTCGGGCGGCACAACGCCCTGGACAAACTGGCCGGGGGAATGGTGCGTGCAAGCACACACCCTACGGGGTCGCGGGTAGGGTGTGTGCTTGCACGCACCCCCCCTCGACCGGGGGCCATCCTGCTGACCAGCCGTGTGTCAATCGACCTGGTGCAAAAAGTGGCCGCGCTGAATGTTCCGATGATGATTGCCGTATCCGCGCCAACCGCCGACGCGGTCTCGTTGGCTGATACGTTGGGGATCACCTTGGTCGCCCGCGCGCGGCCTGACAGTTTTGAAGTTTTCACCCACACTGACCGAATTGCCCCGGAGGCCGAACATGTCCGCTGACAAGATCATCCGCATGGCCAACCAGATCGCCTTGTTCATGGAAAGCAAACCGCATGACGAAGGCGTTGCCGGGCTGGCCGCCCATATCAACGATTTCTGGGAACCACGCATGCGGCGGCAGTTCTTTGAGCTGCTGGATGCTGGCGGTGACGGGATGCGCCCGCTGGTGATCGAGGCCGCGGCGCAGATCCGCCGGCCCGAGCCGGCCTGAGGCCAGACCACGCCACGCCACGACACGCTACGACACACGCCGAAACCAAAGGCGGGCCCCAACGGGCCCGCCTTTTGGGTGGTTGCACAACACCCCAGTCGGATCAGTTGAGTCTGTTCATGGTCAGGGCCACCGTCACGGCACACCCCGGCTCGCCATTGAAGTTGCGAATGCGCATACGCAGGTAGACGTTCGGTGCGTTTTGCATCTGCGCCGCCGAGGTGCTGTCGGCGTATTGCCGCTGCAGAACCCGCACAAGCGGGCGTGTGCGCATAATTCCGAACGTGCCCCAGATCGACCGGCCAGCCGCCCGGCGCCAGACCCGCGAGGGTGTCAGGTTGGTGTAGAAGTTGTAGGTGTTCACCCCGCCAACGGCGAAATTCAGCGTCACCGCGCTGCCACGCCCACCGTCCGCTTCTGCGGCGCGATACCGGGCGCGCGTCATTTCGACGCCCGTGGGCCATGTGCAATTGCTGGCGCCAAAGATCGTACCTGCGCCCATGAATTCCGCGCGCGCCGGCGATGTCGCCAGGGCCAAAAGGGCAATGACAAGCGCCTGCAAGGAATACCGCAGAAATACCGGGAGGTTCAAGAAATGGGTCATGGATAAGTCCTTTCGTCGCGAAACATGCGGGATCAGCCGCGCCGCAGGTTGGCGTAGAAATGTGCGCTACAGCCCGCATGCTCGTTGAAATTGTCGATGATGGCATGCACGCCGCGAAGCTCGACCCCACCGGCCAGGGGCCATGTGCCGTTTGGCGAAAAGGCGAAGGTCATGGTTGGCGCATCCGGCGTCCACGGGCCGTTCCACACATATGTCGCTTGCGTCGGCGTGTAAGAGTGGCGGATACCGCGATCCAGGTTCAGCCGCACCGCCATTGTGCCGGTGCCGAACAGCAGCGACATTTGCGTGATGTCGGCGGGATTGGCGTCCACACCTTGCGGCTCCAACCGCACCATGACTTGATGGGTTCCGGTCCAGCCGTACGGCGTGCAGGCGTCGGACATGCGAATATAGCCGCCGCCCAAATACTCGGCGAATCCATGCGCCGGGGTTGCCACAGCGAGGCCAGCAGCCAGCGCCATTCCGGTGAAGGCCGAAAACTGGGCGTTAAGGTGGGCTTGGTGTTTACTGCCGTTCATGGATAACACTCCGATACCGTGCATTTGTCTGGCATCGGATTACCGTTGGAATGCGGCACGATTACGGAGAAACTTGGGTAACTGTTTCCAGATTCGGGCGGATTGCCCCGTCAGGGATCGGTTTCCGCGGCGCCAGCCGACGCACCGGTGATATCGCCGCGTGCCACCGAAACCGCTTTGAGCACAGCAAACACGGCCTGCCCCGGAACCAGCCCCAGCGCCTTGGCTGAGCGGTTCGTCACCCGCGCCAGCAGCCGCATGTCGCCCGACTGCACCTGCACCAAAGCCCCCGGCCCGTCCCCCGTGCGCACCTCTGCCACCGTCATCGGCAAGACGTTCAACGCTGAAATACCAACAGGCGCTTGCGTGGCCAGCATTACGTCCTGCGCCAGGATCCGTAACCTGAGCATTGCGCCCGGTTCTGCGCTGACCTGCGGCAACCACAGCGGGCCCGCCGGGGTGTGCAACCGGGACAAACCATCGGCGTCTTGCCCATCCAGCCGCGCGGAGATGATCGCGCCCGCCTCTCGCAGCCCCAAGGACGGGGCGGCGGCGGGGTCGGACAAGATTTGCTCTGCCGGGCCGGCCATCACCACCTGCCCCCGGTTCATCAAGACAACGGTCGTGGCCAGCCGCGCGATCTCGGCAACGGAATGGCTGACATACAGGATCGGCACCCGCGTCTCGTCGCGCAGACGTTCTAGATAGGTCAGGATCTCGGCCTTGCGCGGATCATCCAACGCCGCCAGCGGCTCATCCATCAGCAACAGGCGCGGATCGGACAGGATCGCCCGGCCCAGCGCCACACGTTGCTTTTCCCCGCCAGACAAACCGCCCGGCAACCGCTGCAACAGATCGCCGATGCCCAGCAGATCAACGATGCGGGCCTGCTGCGCGCCCCCGTGCGCGCGCGGTGCAAAGCGTTGCCCGTAAGTCAGATTTTGCTGCACGGTCATATGCGGGAACAGACGTGCATCCTGAAACACATAGCCGATGCGCCGTTTGTGAGGGGGCAAGTTGATGCCGCGGTTGCTGTCAAACAACACGGTTTCGCCCAGTGCTATGCGCCCGCGCTGAGGGCGCAGCAGCCCCGCAACCGCATTGACCAACGTGGTCTTGCCTGAGCCAGAGCGCCCGAACAGGGCCGTCACCCCCTCTGCGGCGATGACGCTGGCGTCCAGGGCAAACCCGGCGAATTGGTGCTGAACCTGCAGTTCAAGCATCCCGGCCCCCATGATCCTGCCCGATGCGCCGGGCAACCCGGCGCGCCAGCCATTCCGACACCAGCAAGGCCGCCATCGACACGGCCACGGCCACACCCACCAACCGCAGCGCCCGCGCTTCGCCGCCCGGGATCTGCAGGAACGCGTAGATGGCTGAGGGCAGCGTTTGCGTCTGCCCCGGGATGTTCGACACAAACGTGATCGTCGCGCCGAATTCCCCCATCGCCTTGGCAAACCCCAGAATGACCCCGGCCAGAATCCCCGGCAGGATCAGGGGCACGGTGATGGTGGCAAAAACCCGGGCCCGATTTGCCCCCAGGGTCGCGGCGGCTTGCTCCAACTTTGGATCGACCGCCTCGATCGCCAGACGGATGGCGCGCACGGTCAGCGGGAACGCCATGATCGCCGCCGCCAACACCGCCCCGGTCCAGCGAAAGGCCAGAACGATGCCGAACCACTCCTCCAACACCGCGCCAATGGGCCCACGTCGTCCAAAGCCGATCAACAGCAGGTAGCCGGTGACCACCGGCGGCAAGATCAGCGGCAAATGCACCAGTCCGTTCAGCACGGCTTTGCCCGGAAACTGCCACCGCGCCAATGCATGGGCGACCAGCAGGGCCGGCGGCAACCCCAACAGCGCGGCCCAGAACGCCACCCGAAGCGACAGCGCCACCGCCTGCCATTCCGCCGGGGACAGCCAGTCACTCATGACGCGCCGAGCGGCAGAAAGCCCTGCGCCACGAACACCGCGCGTGCAGCGTCGCCTTGCAAGAAATGCCAAAATTCGGCGTCCGCGTCATCAGCGGCCTCTGCCATCAGCGCCAGCGGATAGACGATGCCGGGATGGCTGGCCTGCGGAAAGACCCCGATCACATGGACCGACGGGTCGGCAACCGCATCACTGGCGTACACAATGCCCAACGGCGCTTCGCCGGTGCTGACCAGCGCCAACGCCGCCCGCACGTTATCGGTCTGCGCAACTTGCCCGGTGATGCTGCCCCACAGGCCAAGGCTTTGCAGCGCCGCGCGACCGTATTGCCCGGCGGGCACGGCTTCCACCAACGCCATGGCCAGATACCCGTCGCCCAACATGCCTGCCAGGTCCAGCGTCGGGCTGATTTCAGCGGCGGGTGCCGGGTCATGTGCGATCAACACCATGCGATTGCCCAGCAGATCCACCCGCCCAGCGGGCGCAATCAGCCCTTCGGCGTCCACGGCGTCCATCCACTGCGGGGCGGCGGACAGAAACAGATCGGCGGGTGCCCCGGCGATGATCTGCCGCGCCAACACGCCAGATCCTGCATAAGACACCGTCACCTGATGGCCGGTCTGATGTTGCCAATCAACAGCGATCTGGTCCAACGCCGTGCGCAAAGACGCCGCTGCGAACACGGTAACCGTGTCTGCGGCGGCGCAGATTGGCAGGCAAAGCGCCACGGCAAAGGTAAAAAGTCGAAACGGCATCACGGCTCCGGCGGTCGGATCGGGGGCAGTTTCATCGCCCGCGCCCCGGCATGCAAGGCACAATCGCGGGTGCGATTGGGGGCAGGCGTTGTGAAGGCGTGACCCTCAGCCCAATGTTTGCAGATCGGCGCCGATCAGTTGCATCCGTGCCCGCATGCTGCCCGTTGCATCCAGATCTTCATGATGCTCGACAAACGAGGTCAGATCATCACGCGCGCCCTGCAACAACCCCCGTGTCGTGGCGTCGGCTTGTCCGGCCGCGATCCGGCGGCGGGCGGCCTCATGCCGGGCAGTGCCACGCACGGCCAAGGCGGATCCGCTGATTGCAGCGCTGGTCGATCCGATCAACGGGTCGGCGGCATCCGCCGCATCCTGATAGCGATCACCGCGCAGCAAGGCGTGCGCATATTCCAGTTGCAGGCGCTGCGCGGTTTGCGCGCTCATACCATCCATCAGGCGGGAATAGCGGCGTATGGCCAGATCATAGTTTCCCGTCTCCAACGCCTGCCGGGCAACAAGGTAGTCCGACTGCGTACCACCGCCCGCCAGCGTTCCCGCCGCTTCGCACCCGCCCAGCGCGATCAACGCCGACAGGGCCAGCCCGTGTGCAATCTTCCGTTGGATCTTGCTCATGTGTTGCTCCTGCCGATGTCCATTCCGGCTGTTGTGTTCCGGATTATTGTTCGTTGAATCCTAGGCTGCACAGGCGTTATTGTCCAGTAACAGTACATCCTCAGGTTCGATCCACCAGATATGCCCCGCGCCACCCCCGTTCAGACGTTGCTTTCACTGCTGGCCTTGCTGCTGTCCGGTGGCGTTGCGGCTTTCGGCCTGACGCAATTGGCCGCATCGTTGATGGTGGCGCCCTTTGACAGCGCGCCGTTGCCCCCACCCACGCGCGTAGCCGCTGCGCCCGCAGATGCACAAGCCGGCGCGGTTTCATTCCAGCCCTGGCCTGCCTTGTTTGGCCACCCCGCCCCGCCGCCAGCACCAACGCCCGCCCCCATCATCGACGAAAACCCGTTTCCGGATGACGAACCTTACTTTGAGGGCGTGACCTATACCCTGCGCGGTCTGGTCTATCAGGGCGATGGTCTGGGCTATGCGATGCTTGAAACCGAAGACGGCATCATCGTTGTTCGTCAGGGCGATATCCTGCCGGGGGGCGAAACGGTTCTGGAGGTGGCAGAAGACGGCATTGAGATCGGCATTGACGACGATATCCTGTTCGTGGGGTTCGAAGACACCGGCGATGCCACGACGGACACTTACGAGACCGAATTCGGCGACGACCCGGCAATGATCCAGGAACTTCAGGGGAATGGCGACCAGCCTTATGGCTTTGGTCTGAACCCTTATGGGCTTGGCACTGTCGGCAGACAGTCACAGTAAGCGCAACAATGCCGGTTCACCATTGACCTTGAGGCTCAAAAAGGAACAATCCCCCACATGATGCGCGCGATAGTCCTTTCAGCCCTACTTCTTGCCATGACCAGCCTGTTCGGCGGGGCGGCGCAGGCCCAGATTCGACTGGATCTGCGCGATGTCGACCTGCGCAGCTATGTGCAATTGGTGTCCGAACAGACCCAACGCAATTACCTGCTGGATCCGTCAGTTGATGGCGTGGTGTCGGTCTTTGCACCAATGCCGGTGTCCCCAGCCGCGATGTATGAGATTTTCCTCAATGTTCTGGAACTGAACGGGCTGACCATCATCGAGGGCGAAGGCATCGACCGCATCGTTCCGATGATCAACGCGCCGGGCATGTCGTCGGGCGTCAGCGTGGCGCGCCGGGGCGGGGCGTTTGAAACCCGTGTCTTGCGCGCACCATCGGGCGATATGGCCGAAACGCTGGATGTGGTCAGTTCCCTGATCGCGCCAGATGCAATCCTGACGCCGATCCCGTCGGCGGGCGTGCTGGTCCTGTCTGACCGACGCGAAAGCATTGAGCGCATTGAGTCGCTGCTGCAACGGCTGGATACGGCCTCGGATCGCTCGGTCGAAGCGGTGCGCCTGCAACATGCCCGCGCCGATGAAATGCTGCCTGTGCTGCAATCCGCCGCCGCGCCATCGGCCGGGGCCAGCCTGTCGGCGGATGTGGGCGGCAATTCCATCGTTGTCTCTGGCCCATCGGAATACCGCAACCGCGTGCGCTCTATCATTGGGCAGTTGGACATCCCGCAATCACGCCCGGTGTCGCGCGTGATACGCCTGAATTATGCGCAAGCCACCGAATTGGCCGATGTCGTGCGCCAGTCCATCGGCACCACCACCGATGGCTCAACGCCCATCACCGTGGTCGCTGAGCCGCAATCCAACGCGATCCTTGTCACCGCACCACAAGGCCGGCTGGAGTCCATCACCCGCGCGGTCAGGGCGCTGGACGTGCGTCCGTCACAAGTGCTGATCGAAGCCGTGATCTTTGAGATCTCATCCGAGAACTTTTCCGACCTGTCGGTGCAATTCGGCGGGATGTTGAATCAGGCCATTGGCGGTGGCACGTCGTTTGCGCTGGATGGGCGCGCATCGTTGATCACCATGGTCGCCGCGGCGATGGCGGGAAATTCCGTGTCGCCCGGTGCGGGTGGGCTGCTGGGGTTTTCAGACGGGAACTTCTCGGCGCTGGTCTCGGCTATTGCGCGCGAACGCACGACACGGCTGCTGTCCACACCCGCAGTGCTGACCTTGAACAACCAGGAAGCCGAAATCGTTGTGGCGCAGAATGTGCCGTTTGTGACTGGGCAATATTCGACCGTTGGCACCAGCGCCGTGCCTGATCAACCGTTCCAAACGATTGAGCGACAAGACGTCGGCCTGACACTGAACGTGCGCCCGCAGATCACCGAAGACGGCACCGTCCGCCTGGCGATCACGCAAGAGGTGTCCAACCTGACCGGCACCACCGCCGCAGCGGGTGGCGAGGTCACTGCCCGTCGGCGGCTGTCCACCAGCGCACTGGTCGGCGACAGCGAAGTGATCATTCTGGGTGGTTTGATTGAAGAAAGCTCGAACGGGTCAAACCAGCGGGTGCCGGGCCTGTCGAACATCCCGGTTCTGGGGCAGTTGTTCCGGGGCCGCAGCCTGTCCGAAGGGCAGCGCGTGCTGCTGATCATGATACGTCCGCGTGTTGTCAGCACCGAACGTGAGGCAACGCGCCTGAGCCGCGAAATCGCGCGCGAAACCCAGGAGCTGAGCCGCGAGATCGCGCCCCGCAACAATGAAAGCCTGTTCCCGCAGGTGCGCCGCACTGGATTTCCGTTCGATGGGATCGATTTGAACCAGCCGTTTGACCAAACCTATGTCGATCAGGCCGTGCGCGACCGCCTGTTTCCGGCTCTGCCGCCGCGCCTGATGGTCGATGTGGGCCAATAGGCCATGACCGGCGCGCCTGCCCTGCCCTTTGCCTTTGCCCGCGACAATCAAGTCGTGGTGTCGGGCGAAACGCTGCTGATCGGACCAGATGCCACACTGAATGGCCTGCGCGAAGCCCGTCGTGTGGCCGGTGCGCCCCTGCGCCCTCAAGACCTGGATGCCGATGCCTTTCAAGCTGCGCTATCGCAGGCCTATGACGGCGGCGCAGAGGCTGACACCGATCCGGATATCACCTTTGATCTGGAAGACGGCGCGCGCAGCGGCACCCAGCGTGACCTGCTGGAAGATCCCGAAGACGCGCCGGTGATCAAGCTGGTCAACCAGCTGCTGCGTCAGGCGGTGCGCGCGCAGGCGTCCGACTTGCATCTGGAACCCCATGAAGACGGGCTGCGCGCCCGGATGCGGGTGGATGGCACCATGCAATCCGTGTTTGATCGGCGGGATGTGCCCGCCCGGCGCGTGGTCTCCAGGTTGAAGGTCATGGGTGGCTTGGACATCGCAGAAACCCGCTTGCCGCAAGATGGGCGCATTGCCTTGCGGCTGGGCGGCCGCGCGATCGACGTGCGCATGTCCACCCTGCCCGGGCATCACGGTGAACGCGTGGTGATGCGCCTTTTGGACAGATCCGGCGGGCTGATGGCGCTGGACCGGCTGGGCCTGTCGGACGCAGACGCCCAACGGCTCAATCGGCTGGCAGGGTTGCCGAACGGCATCATCCTGGCCACCGGCCCCACGGGTTCGGGCAAAACGACTACGCTGTATTCCCTGCTGCGACTGGCAGACCGTCAGGAACGCACCATTCTGACGGTCGAGGACCCTGTCGAATATGATCTGCCCGGCATCTCTCAAACACAGGTGAACCCGGATATAGGTTTGAACTTCGCACGCGGTCTGCGCTCAATCCTGCGGCAGGATCCGGACGTCATTCTGGTCGGCGAAATCCGGGATGGGGAAACCGCGCAAGTCGCCTCCGAGGCGGCGTTGACCGGGCACCTGGTGTTTTCATCCCTGCACGCGAACACCGCGTTGGGTGCCGTCGTGCGCCTGCGCGAGCTTGGGGTCGAAGGCTACCTGATGGCCGCCACGTTGCGCGGCGTTGTTGCGCAACGCCTCGTGCGCCGCCTGTGTCCGGAGTGCACCGGATTTGCGCCGCCGACGGCCCAAGAGAGGGCGCTGTTCAACACCCACGATATACCGACGCCGGGCCGAATTGGCACCGCAAAGGGCTGTGACCGCTGCGATGGCACGGGGTATTCCGGGCGGCTGGGGATCTTTGACATCCTGACCATCGACGAAGGGTTGAAGCACGCCATCGACACCGACGCGACCGAGGTTCAACTGCGCGCCGCAGCAGGCGACCGCCCATCGCTGGTGGGTGCTGCGCTGGAAAAGGTGGCGGCTGGTCAGACATCGCTGGCCGAATTGCGCCGCGTTCTGGGCGATGACGGCTCATGAAAACCTTTGCCTATGTCGCCTACACCGCCGAAGGCAAACGCAAGCGCGGCGTGATGGTCGCCGAGGACGAGGCAGATGCATCGGCGCGGGTGTCCGCACTGGGGTTGATGCCCAGCGCACTGACACTGCAAAGCGCGAAACCGGCCAGCCGGGGTTTGCGCCGTGAGCGCGGGATCAACCATGACCTGTTGTCCGTTTTCACCCGGCAGATGGCGGTTCTGCTGGGCGCCGGGCTGACCGCCGAAGCCGCGCTTGAGGCCGTTCAGGGCGCCGCCGGGGCCAAGCGCATCGAACGCCTGGCCGCCGAGGCCCGCGCCGGGTTGCTGCAAGGCGAGGCCATGGCCGATGCCTTGGCCCGCGCCGGGGGGGCGTTGCCAGCCTGGTATGCGGCGGCAGTGCGTGCGGGGGAAACCTCTGGCGATCTGAGCACAGTGTTTGAAACATTGGCCGACCACCTGGAAAACAGCGCCGGTGACCGCGCCGCGATCACGTCCGCGCTGATCTACCCGGCCTTTGTGACAGTGGTCGCCATCGTCGTTTGCGCCATCTTGATGACCACGGTCGCCCCCGAAATCATCGGCATGTTCGAAGCCACAGGCCAACCCTTGCCTGCGCTGACCATCACGGTGATGGCCATTGTTGAGGTGATCAGCGCCACCTGGCCCCTGTTGCTGGCCGGGTTGGCCGTGCTGGCGGGGCTGATCTGGCTGATCAACCGCACCCCCACCCTGCGCGACCGGCGGGACCGCGTGCTGTTGCGGATACCGCTGATCGGGCGTTTCATGCGCATGGCCGCCGCTGCGCAATATCTGCGCACGCTGTCCGTGGTGATCAACAGCCGCCTGCCACTGACCGACGCGTTGCGCTTTGCCGCCGGCGTTCTGCCAACCACTCAGCACCGCGCTCTGGCCGAAGCCGCGGGCGAGGCATTGATCCGGGGCGACAGCCTGTCCCACGCGCTGTCTCACGTGTCGTTTCTGCACCCCGTGTCGCGGCAATTGGTGCAAGCCGGCGAGGCCTCGGCCCGGTTGGGCCCGATGACCGAACGCGCGGCGGTGCTGGCCGAAAGCTGGCTGCGCACCGAGCGCAAACGCCTGAGCGTGATCATCGAACCGGCGTCCATGGTGGTTGTCGGTGGCTTGGTTTTGGCCATTGTCCTGGCCATCCTGCTGCCGATCTTCGATATGCAAGCACTGGTCGCCGGCTGATTTCAAGGCTTATTCGGATATTTCCGAAATAGATCGTGGGACCTAAGTCCCCGGAACCCAGCGCAGCTGCGCATCGACAAACCCCGCCACCTCTGACCGGGTGATTTGCAGCGCGGCAAGCCGGTAGCCGCCTGTCACATTGATCTGATCGACCCATGCCATCAGCGCCTCGAAAGGCACCTCTTGCAGCGACAAGGTGACAGCGTCACCCTGCGCATTCGCCAAAAGCCCTACCTGATCGCGCAGGTCCGCTGCGATCAGGCTGTCTTCGATCCCGCCCAACCCGATAGGCGCCACCGCCACCGCATTCGGAACGTCCGCCGGTGCCTGAAGTCCGGCAATCTCGGACTGGCGCGCCTGATACCAGTCACGGGTGGCCAGCGCCTCGTCCAAGGCACCACGCGCCGAGGCACGTTGATCCAGCAATGGAAAAACGACCAAACCGGCAAAGCCAACCGGAATCACAATGAAAACCATCAGCGCAAGCAACCAGCGTTCGCGGGGGCTGCGGCTGGCCAGAATTGCCCCGAACCAAGAGATCATGGCGTGACCCCGCTGATCACAACACGCGCCGTTACGCCCCCCTGCGGCGCAATCGCAGACTGCAGCACATCCGCCTGCAACCCGGCCTGCGCCAGGTCTTCCTGCGCCGTATCCAGCGCATGAAAATCGGGCGCCACAACATCCATCTGCACACCGTCCGCGCCAGCGCCAAGGCTGATCGACTGCACGGTCAGCCCCCCGTCTGACAGCACCAAAGCCCCCCGCCTGAGAAGATCCAGCACCGTCACCGGTGCGGCTGCCGCGCCAGCCGGGCGGCGGTGCTGATCGATTGCCCGGGCCACCTGCAAACGCAGGTCCACGATGGGCGCCGCGCCCAGCAGATCACGCTGCGCGGCGGCTTCGATTTGCGCCTGAACCTGCGCGGCCACTGCCAGATCCGCCCGCGTTGCCAGCACTTGCGCGCCGCTCCAGGCCGCGGCGCCCAACACGCACAACACCGCGGGCCAAAGTAAGCGCCGCACCCCGCCAGCCAGAGATCGCGCATCGGCTTGTGGATCGCGGGCAAAATTCAGCGCCAATTCACCGTGCCCCAAGGACGCCGGGCGCAAATCGGCAGGCAGTTCATCCGTGGACCGATGCACAGGCAAATTGCCCAGCACCGCCTCCAACGCTGCATCTCGCGGCCCCAGCCACAACACTGCGCGGGGCCTTTGGTCCAGCGCACGCGCCAACATTGCGGCTGCCAGATCGGCTTCGGCGCTGAACCCATCCGCAGGCCCAAGCCGCACGCGCAAGACGCCATCCTCATGCGCCAGCGTCCACAGACCCGGGGCCGTGGGAAGGGCTGCATAGTCAGGTAGCAGGCCCCTGCACCGGGCCGCATCCGCGCCCATCGACGACCGCCAGCGCAGCACTTGCGCCCGATCCGCCACCGCCACCCGCGCCCAGGTTGCCGCGTCACCCAGGGGGGCGGCGCGAATGTCCAGATCCTGCGCTTTCCCTCCGAGCCGGTCCAGCACCTGGCGCCGTGCGACGTCCAGCCGGGCCGGGCCACGCAGGGTGTCGGGCAGGGAAACGGTCAGCAAGGGCGCGGCACCGCCGGGAACCAGCGCCACGAACGGCCCGGCAGGCGGCGCCCCGACACCCATACGCCAAAGCGCCAGCGCGGGGGCCCGCGCCGTCTGAGCCTTGGTCTGGGTGGTCGGGCGTGGCATCATTCTGGCTCTGGCAATGTCAGGGTCACACGGCTGCGCCCTTGCGCGCCGTCGCGGGTCAGCACAACTGACCGACGCAGGCGCAGGCTGTCAAGTTGCACGGCCAACCGCGCCTGAAAACTGCGCGAAGATGTCGTGATCCCGATCCTGAGCAAAGCCGCAAGGGCGTCATCCCCGATCAGGTCAAGCGCCCAGTCCGAAAAGCCGTCGATGTTCTCGACCGGTGCGCGGCGCAGGCGGCGTTGCATCTGCTGAACTGTGGCCGCAGTCAGCGACGGAACCAGCGCCAAAAGCACCTCATCGTGCACCGTGTTGATGTTGATTGCCGTGGGCACGGATAGCGCCGATAGCAACGGCAACAGCCGCGCAAAGGCCTCAACCTCGGGGCCTGCCAGCGGTGCCAATTGCACCGGATGAACCAGGGGCAGCACCAACGGCACCCCCGTGACCGCAGATGCCCGCAGCGCGGCATCTGCGCCCAGGGCATCAGCCATGCGCCCGGTTGCAGCGCGGCTTAAACCCTGCCCGTGCGCCAGTCGGACGAAGGCCGCGCGCGCGGCGCGGTGCATGTCTTCGGTCCCGTTCAACGTGTTCACATTGAACCGCCCCTGCAAATCGTCGATCTGCCAGGACACCAGCGCGTCGGCCACCCTTACATCATCCCGTTCCTCGGCCCATTGCTGACCCCGGTGGGTCAGCGTGGCCATGCGCGCGTCCCCCAGCAAAACCTGCAATTGCGCGGTGCCACTGTCCAGATACAGCGCCGCCTGATCGGCCTGAAATCGCACCTGCAGACGTTCGCGCGCGGTTTCGGCGCGCAGCAATAGCGCCGCCGCAACAGCCGCCAGCGCCGCCACCAGAACAAGCGCCTGAACCAACGCCATGCCCCGTGAACCCGGTCTTGTCGCGCCGATCCTCATCGCACCACCACGATCCGCATCGCGCCGTGCCGCTGATGGGCCAGCGTGACCACCAATCCGGGCGGCAAATTGGCGGGTTCCTGGACTGTTGGCAGATCGCCGCCCAACGGGGCCACGGCAAACTCTGTGACCTGCGTCAGCATCGGCACACGCGGGCTGGGCGCGGCATCGGACGTGGGATCCACCTGAACCTGCCGCCAAAGCGTTCCGTCGGCGTCTCGTTCCCAACGAACATGCCCCACCCCTGGCACCCCGTTTTCGACACCAAAGCCCGCCCGTGACACGGCAAACCCCGCTGACGTCACGGTGATCGCGGGCGCGGCCACCCCGGTTGCGTCCACTAGGGGCACCGGGACGGCGCCCTCCAGGTCGGTCCGCAGCAGCGCCAAAGTGCGGGCCAGGGTTGCCGCGTCACGGTCCATGCGGCTCAGCACGTCGCGCTGCGCGAAGATCCCGCCCAAGGCCTGCACCGCCATCACCGACACCACCGCCAGGATTGCCATGGCGGCCAGCAATTCGATCAGCGTGAAGCCCTGCTCGCGGCGCGTCATTGTTCGGCCTCTGGCACGAAAACCACTGCACTTGCGCCCGGAGCGCCCGCTGTGCTGACCGTGATCCGCGCCTCGATCAACCCGCCCACTGACGAGGCCTCGGCCACCTCAACCTGCCAGTCCCAAGCCCCAAAGGTGACGACAGACGGCAACTCACGCCCAACCGCCATGCCCGAGAGCCGCAGCTCAGCGGCTCGGTTCATCGCCACCTCATGCGCAAACAGCCGTGGGATCTGACCACCAACACCGCGCTGCGCCTGATCGAAACTTCGATACGCGGCCATGGTGCCAATGGCCAGGATTGCCACCGCAACCACCAACTCAATCAGGGTAAACCCCCGTGTTTTGCCGTGGCCGGGGGTCATTCGCACACCACTTCAGACCAACCATCAGTGGCGCAGACGACCTGGTCTCTGCGTGCGCCGAACCATGCGGTGACAGCGGTGGAACGTCCATCAGGCCATACGCGAATGGGCGGTGGGACGGCCAGGTCCGGCGTTCGGCCCGGCAAAATGGGTTGGCCGGCAATCTGCCAACGCGGCCCGGGCACAAGGCCGGATACCGTGGCCGATATCGGCTGCCAGGTCGCGTCATCGCCCAGCGGTTGGGCAATCAGCCAGCCATCCGGCCGGGGATAAAGCCCTATGACGCGCCGGCCCAAAACCGCGCGATCCCGCGCGCTATTCATCGCCAAGGCAAAGCTGTCAGCCAGGCTGCGCGGGCTGTCCGATCCGCGCGAAAAGACGCCACCGGCCCCCAGCGTGGCGCCCAGCGCCAACACCGACAGAATGGTCACCACGACCAGAAGTTCGACTAACGTGAACCCGTCTTGCGGGCGCGGGTCAGCTATCATCCCAGTTGGTGATATCGGCATCTGCGCCGGTGCCCCCTGCGCTGCCATCCGCGCCCCGGCTGAGCAAATCAAACGCGCCATGCACACCGGGCCGCAAATACAAATACGGCTGCCCCCAGGGATCATCCGGCACCCGGTCCAGATAACCGCCATCGGTCCAGTTTGCCGGCACCGGGGCGGATGTTGGACGCTCGACCAGCGCGCTGAGGCCTTGCTCAGTTGTCGGATACGCGCCGGTATCCAGACGATACAAATTCAACGCCGAGGTGATCGCAGCAATGTCTGACTGCGCCCGCACGACGCGTGCCTGATCCGGCCGGTCGAAGACCCTTGGCACGATGACCACGGCCAGTACGGCCAAGATCACCACGACAACCATCAATTCAATCAACGTCAGCCCGGCATCGCGGCGCAGTCCTGCGCCTTTCGCTGGTTGGGGCGCTCTGTTAGCTAGTGGGGTCATGCGGTTCCCTCGCCATCCTGTTTTCCACGCCGTGCCCGGCCTGCCATTGCGTGCTGGCCAGAGTAGCCGTGCCGCGATCCGCACACAACCTCGGCTTGAGGGGCCCGGACCTCGCTTTGGGGGACCTGAGGCATGATACCAAGCATGGTCCTCGTCACGTTGGGCGCGCTTTTGGGGGCGGCAATGGGCTCGTTTGCCGCGCTTTTGGCAGAACGCACGCTGCGCGATGAGCCGGTGATCTGGGCGCGTTCGGAATGCCGGGACTGCAAGGCACATCTTGGCACGGCAGAATTGATCCCGGTCCTGAGTTACCTGTGGCAGCGTGGCAGATGCTCACGCTGTGATGCACGCATCCCGCCCGTGCTGTTTCAAGCCGAATTGACCGGGGCGGCGCTGGGTATCGGCGCGGTGATCGTCAGCCCGGATCCACTGCGCGCCTTGGTGCTGGGCCTGTGGATGTGGGCGTTGCTGGCACTGGCCATTGCGGACCTGCGCGCCTTTCGCTTGCCCGACCGCTTGCTGCTGCTGGCCACGGCTGCGGGCGCGGCATGGGTGTGGCTGGGTGACGGCACGGGCTGGCCTCCGCTGGCCGACCGTATGCAGGGCGCGGCTTTGGGGGCGCTGGTCGGTGGCGGCAGTTTCTGGCTGATCCGCGTGACCTACCGCCTGACACGCGGGCGCGACGGGATGGGGCTGGGCGACGTCAAACTGATGGCAGTCCTGGGGATGGTGTTGGGGATCGAACGCTTGCCGCTGATGGTGTTGTTGGCCGCAGTGTCAACGTTGGCCTTGTCGGTGCTGCGGTCTTGGCGGCGGGGTCGTCCGCTGAACCGACTTGGACGCGCGCCCTTTGGCGCCGCCTTGGCGTTGGCGTCCGCGGTTTTGATGTTGCTGTGATGCCCCCTCTTGACGCCGCCCGGCCCTTTGACGACCTTGGCGCGCATGACCCTGACACCCCCGCGCACCCTGCCCCAATATCCCGCCACCGTTGACGCCTGGCGCAGCGATGGGTTGCCCGGCCATGACGATAGCGTGCCCGGCCTGATCCTGATTTGCGAACATGCTTCGAACGCGTTGCCTGTCGACTGGCCCGAATTGGGCGGCAATCTGGGGATCGACACCGCCACACGGACCTCTCATGCCGCGTATGACATTGGGGCGCTGGGCTTGTCGCGGGAACTCGCCCCCAGATTGGCCCCACACACCGGCGGCGCGCTGCTGATCCACGCGCCCCTGTCCCGGCTGGTTTATGATTTGAACCGCCCGCCGGATCACCCGGGGGCCCTTCCACCGATATCCGAAGTCTTTGATATCCCCGGCAATCAGGGCCTGACCTTGGCGCAACGTCAGGCGCGGCTCGACTCTGTCTATCTGCCGTTTCAGACCAGCGTCACCGCCGAAATCGCCCGGCTGGTGATGCGCGGAACGCGGCCCGTGATCATTGCCATGCATTCTTTCACGCCTGTCTACAACGGCCAGCACCGCGACGTGGAATTCGGGATCCTGTTCGATGATGATGATGACATCGCCCAACATTTGATGCAGGCCAGCCAGGATTGCGGGTTGGTCACGCGGTTGAATGAGCCCTATTCCGCGCAATCCAGCGTCGCGCACACGACGCGGATCCACGCCAGACCGATGCGTCTGCACCATACCATGCTGGAGATCAGAAACGATCTGATCACCGATCTGGCCGGGCAACGCCGGATCGCGGGGATCCTTGCACCTCTTCTGATCACCGCGATTTCCAGGGCGCTTCAAAACGAAGGACCGCGCCCATAGCACTGCGTTTCGGTCGCGTATTTGCAGCGGCATGAAACAACGGCAGGTTGCGCCGCCACCCTGACTGGCCGAATCACCGGATCAGGGCTTGCGCCGCCCCCAACGCTGGCTATAACCCGCTTCAATTTGCGCGCTGCCCCATCGGGGTGGTGCGGTCACGCACGCTTTTACATGCTATGGGGGCCGACCATGCCAAAAAGAACCGATATCAAGTCCATCATGATCATCGGAGCGGGGCCCATCGTCATTGGTCAGGCTTGCGAGTTCGACTATTCCGGCGCTCAGGCCTGCAAGGCCCTGCGCGAAGAGGGTTATCGGGTGATCCTGGTCAATTCGAACCCCGCCACGATCATGACCGACCCGCAACTGGCCGACGCCACGTATATCGAACCGATCACCCCCGAAGTTGTCGCCAAGATCATCGAAAAGGAACGCCCCGACGCACTTCTACCGACGATGGGCGGACAAACCGGCCTGAACACCGCGCTGTCGCTGGCCGACATGGGTGTTTTGGACAAGTTCGGCGTGGAACTGATCGGCGCCAAGCGCGAGGCCATCGAAATGGCCGAGGACCGCAAGCTGTTCCGCGAGGCGATGGACCGGTTGGGCATCGAAAACCCCAAGGCCACGATTGTTGCCGCGCCGAAGATGGAGAACGGCAAATACGACATCAACGTCGGCGTGGCGCAAGCGATGAAGGATCTGGAGCATATCGGCCTGCCAGCGATTATTCGCCCCGCGTTCACGCTGGGCGGCACCGGCGGCGGTGTTGCGTATAACCGCGACGATTACGAAGAGATTTGCCGCAGCGGGCTTGATGCCTCGCCGATGGCGCAGATCCTGATCGACGAAAGCCTGCTGGGCTGGAAAGAGTTCGAGATGGAGGTGGTGCGCGACACTGCCGACAACGCGATCATCGTGTGTGCCATTGAGAACGTCGATCCGATGGGCGTGCATACTGGCGACAGCATCACCGTGGCCCCGGCCCTGACGCTGACCGACAAGGAATACCAGATCATGCGCAATCATTCGATTGCCGTGCTGCGGGAAATTGGCGTCGAAACCGGCGGGTCCAACGTGCAATGGGCGGTAAACCCCGCCGACGGCCGCATGGTGGTGATCGAAATGAACCCGCGCGTGTCGCGTTCCTCGGCGCTGGCATCCAAGGCCACCGGTTTCCCCATCGCCAAGATCGCCGCAAAGCTGGCCGTGGGCTACACGCTGGATGAGTTGGACAACGACATCACCAAAGTCACGCCGGCCAGCTTTGAGCCGACAATCGACTATGTCGTCACCAAGATCCCGCGTTTTGCGTTCGAAAAATTCCCCGGCAGCACGCCGAACCTGACCACCGCAATGAAATCGGTGGGCGAGGTCATGGCGGTTGGCCGCACGATCCACGAATCCCTGCAAAAAGCGCTGGCATCGATGGAAACAGGGCTGAGCGGCTTTGATGAGGTCGACATCCCCGGCGCCCCGGAAACCGCCGCCGTGATCAAGGCGATCAGCCAACAGACGCCTGACCGGATGCGCACCATCGCGCAGGCCATGCGACATGGTTTGAGCAACCAGCAAATCCAGGCGGCAACGGCGTTTGATCCGTGGTTCCTGGAACGGATCCGCGAAATCGTTGATGCCGAAGAAGAAATTCGCGCCACAGGCCTGCCCGCCGATACCGCCGGGTTGCGGGCCCTGAAAATGATGGGCTTCACCGACGCCCGTCTTGGTGCGTTGACCGGTCAGTCGGAAACGTATGTGCGCCGCGCGCGTCACATGGCCGGTGTCACCGCCGTTTTCAAACGCATCGACACCTGCGCCGCCGAGTTCGAGGCCCAGACGCCCTACATGTATTCCACCTACGAAGCCCCCGCGATGGGCGAGGTCGAATGCGAAGCCCGCCCGTCCGACCGCAAGAAAGTGGTCATCCTGGGCGGCGGGCCGAACCGGATCGGTCAGGGCATTGAATTCGATTACTGCTGCTGTCACGCCTGCTACGCACTGACCGACGCGGGCTATGAAACGATCATGGTCAACTGCAACCCGGAAACGGTTTCGACCGACTATGACACCTCGGACCGGCTGTATTTCGAACCACTCACGTTGGAACATGTGCTGGAAATCCTGCGCGTAGAGCAGCAAAACGGCACGCTGCACGGCGTGATCGTACAGTTCGGCGGGCAAACGCCGCTGAAACTGGCCAATGCCCTGCATGATGAAGGCATCCCGATCCTGGGCACCAGCCCGGACGCCATCGACCTGGCCGAAGATCGTGAACGCTTCCAGCAACTGCTGAACAAGCTTGAGTTGAGACAGCCGGTCAACGGCATCGCAACTTCAGACGCGCAGGCCCTCCAGATTGCTGAACGCGTGGGCTTTCCGCTGGTCATCCGCCCATCTTACGTTCTGGGCGGCCGCGCGATGGAAATCGTGCGCGACATGGACCAGTTGAAGCGCTACATCACCTCGGCGGTGGATGTGTCGGGTAAAAACCCGGTGCTGCTGGACAGCTACCTGTCCGGCGCCATCGAAGTGGACGTCGACGCGCTGTCTGATGGCACGACCGTGCATGTCGCCGGGATCATGGAGCACATCGAGGAAGCGGGTGTGCACTCCGGTGACAGCGCCTGCTGTCTGCCGCCGCATTCGCTGGATGCGGCGATGGTTGCAGAGTTGAAGGTCCAGACCGAGAAGATGGCCCTGGCACTGGGCGTTGTCGGCCTGATGAACGTGCAGTTTGCGATCAAGGACGGCGACATTTATGTGCTGGAAGTCAACCCGCGCGCCAGCCGGACGGTGCCGTTCGTTGCCAAGGCAACCGACAGCGCCATTGCCTCCATCGCATCACGCCTGATGGCCGGAGAGCCGATGTCCGCGTTCCAAATGCGCGCGGCCTACCCTGATGGCGTCAGCCCCGACGCTGATCTGCCGCTGGCCGATCCGATGACATTGGCCGACCCGATCACGCCGTGGTTCTCGGTCAAGGAAGCCGTGCTTCCGTTCGCGCGCTTCCCGGGTGTCGACACGTTGCTGGGCCCGGAAATGCGCTCCACTGGCGAAGTCATGGGCTGGGACCGCACGTTCCCGCTGGCCTTCCTGAAGGCACAGATGGGCGCGGGCACTAACCTTCCAGAAAGCGGCCGCGTGTTCATTTCCGTCCGCGATGACGACAAGACCGCAGCCCTGGCGCAGGCCGTGCGGGATCTGGTCGGGCTGGGTTTCGAGGCCGTTGCCACAGCCGGAACCGCCACCTGGCTGGAGGCGGAAGGCATTGCCACGACGTTGGTTGCCAAGGTGTACGAAGGGCGCCCGAATATCGTGGACCGACTGAAAAACGGGGATATCGCGCTGGTCTTCAACACCACACAAGGCGTGCAGGCCGTCGCCGACAGCCGGGATATTCGGCGCGTCGCACTGATGGACAAGATCCCCTATTTCACCACCGCCGCCGCCGCAATTGCCGCAACCTCAGCAATGATGGCGCGTCGCGAAGGGTATGATGTGCGCTCTTTGCAGTGATCCTGCACGCTCCAGAACGACCAAAATACGGCCCGCCGATGTGCGGGCCGTATATCATTTTTGCCCGTGGTTGCGGCAATCTGGTCAGCTTGGCTGCACTGGCCAGCGTTGCCCCAAATCCTGCAATCCTGCGCGGATCAACTCCTCCAGAACGCTCAGATCAACGTCCGCCAGTTTATTGACATACAGGCAGGACTTTCCCTTTTTGTGCTTTCCCAGCCGGTCCAATATCGGCTGAAAGTCAGCATACCCGGGCATGATGTAAATCACCTGATGCGCCGCGCGCGGGCTGAACCCGGTGGCCAGAAAGTCCCCATCCCGCCCGCTGTCATACCGGAAATGATACTGCCCATAGCCAATGATCGTCGGCCCCCACATCCGTGGTTGAAACCCGGTGACGCGCCGGAACAATGCATCCAGCGCTTGTGCATCGGCCCGCCGCTGGGGTTTGGCAACCGCTTCAATGAACGCCCCGACATCCTGCGCGGTCGCTCGGGTCTTGTTGTCGGCCATCGCGCTCTCCCTGTGTCAGACGGGATTCAGTTTGGCAGTCGGGCCAAGCCGCGTAAAGCCGCAGGCAATCAGCTTTCCTGTCGCAGCAAATCCGTGATCAGCACGTCGTACAACTCTGGCCCGATTTCGGCGCGCGCGGCCTCTCGTAGGGTTCGCCGCAAAGACAGCAACGCTTCGCCTGACGTAAAGACCCCGTCAAAGCCGCCCAGATTGGCGTGGTCAAACAGAAGTTGCAGGAAAATCGCCCTCAGGCGCGGCTCCGATTCGGTCATCGAGAAGCTATGACCGACCTCAAGTTCCAGTGCGACGCCGATCACCACCATGGCATGCACCTCCCCGTCCTGGATCAGGGGCACCACAAACTGGTTTGGCAAGCGCACGGTTTCAGTGTTCTCCGGCGGCGGCGCGTAATGGCCGGTCGCCGCGGCCTGCTCATGCAAGGCATCACCGCCATGTGTAGGCGCGGCATGGGCGTCGGCATTCGGGTCGGCATTTGGGTCGGCGGCGGCATGGCTTTCGGCGGCATCGGCGGGGGTGTGCAGCATCCAACCGGCGCCCCCCCCGGCCCCAAGCCCGATCAGCAATAACAATACCGGCAGAAGTTTCTTCATGTCAGGCTCCTCAGAAGGGCAGCACGATGTCGGCGATCTGCTGACCATATCGCGGTTGCTGCATCTGGCTGATCTGCCCACGCCCGCCATAGCTGATCCGCGCACCGGCGATGCGGTCATAGGCGATTTCGTTGCGCCTGGAGATATCTTCTGTCCGGATATATCCGGTCACGATCAGTTCCCGCAGTTCGTTGTTCACACGCACTTCCTGGCTGCCCTCAATGCGGACGACACCGTTCGGCAGACGTTCGATTATCGTGGTCGCGATACGCAAGGTCAGGCGTTCATTGCGGCTGACACTCCCGGATCCGGAAAAGGTGCTGTTGCTGTCCAACTCCACCGCAGCGGCCATGCTGGCGCCGGTCGGCAGGCGGTTGTCTATGCGCTGTGGAAGGCCGAACAGTTGTGGCACGCCCATCGACTGGGACCCGCTTCGACCGCGCGCAGAGGAATTCGATATCTCGGCTCGATCATTGATCTCGATCACCACGGTCAGGATGTCCCCGGGGCCGCTGGCCCGGCGGTCGCCCAACAGTGAGCGTTGCCCCGCCGACCAAAGCGACGCGGTATCGACGATGCGGCGGCGCTCCGTCACCTCAGGCAACGGCACATTATAAAGCGCGTGGTGCTCCAGATTGGGCGCCAAAGGCGAAAAGCCCGGTGGCTGACCCACGTCGGCCAGATCAGAGCAGGCGCTCAGCGCCAAGGTGGCAATCACAACAGTCAGACGCATCAGTGTTTTCCTCATGGCACGGTCACCAGCGCGGGCCCGGTCACCGTGCCGAACACGGTGCTGCGCGAGGCTAAGTTCATGATCCGGATTTCGTCCCCCTGAGCCCCTCGGCCCAGGGCGCGGCCATCTGCGCGGATGTTCAACCCGCCGCGCTGAAAGATCAACGTGACCAGTTGATTGCGATCCACCAACGCCGGTGGGCCAAGGCTGGACAACGGGATGGGGCGGCCGGAATACAGCGTCACACGCGCCTCTTGCCCGATGGCTTGATCAGGGTGATCCGCGGCGCCAAGTGGCGCCGCATCAGGCGACAACAGGATATCAGCGGCCGTAATCGACGTCCCGGCGCGCAGCGTATGGGCGGCCAGAAGCACATCGGCATGAACCGGTGTTGCCATCAGGGCCAACAGAACCAGACCCCGCATCAGCGCACCTGCGTCGTTGCGCCGAGCATCTGGTCGGCGGCGGTGATGACCTTGGCGTTCAGCTCATATCCGCGCTGGGCCTTGATCATTTCGGTCAGTTCCCGAACGGGATCGACCGAGCTTTCCTCCAGATACCCCTGCCTGAGCGTGCCAAGTCCATCTGACCCGGGGATGGATTGTGTCGCCGGCCCCGACGCTTCGGTTTCCACGAACAGGTTCGAACCCAGCGCCTCCAACCCGCGTTCATTGGTGAATCCGGCCAGCGTCAGTTGCCCCAGATTTTGCGGGGCCACCTGATCCGCGAAATAGCCCCAGACCTCACCCTGCGCGTTGACAGAAATCTGCTGCGCATCGGTGGGGATGGTGATGCCGGGCGCGACCTCATACCCGTCGGACGTGACGATCAGCCCATCGCCGTTGCGCTTGAGCCCCCCGTCGCGGGTATAGCCGGGGCGACCATCGGGCAACGTGACTTCCAGCCAGCCGCGCCCTTCGATCGCCAGGTCCAGATCGCCCCCGGTCATCGACAGCGTGCCTTGTTGCACCTGCATGGACACTGCCGCAGGCCGTGCGCCCAGCCCCAGTTGCACGCCGGTGGGCACCACGGTGCCGTCGGCGGCCGAGATCGTGCCAGCGCGGGTGAACTGCTGGTAATGCAGATCCGCGAATTCGGCACGCCGCGCGTTGTACGCGGTGGTCGACATGTTCGCCAAGTTGTTGGCCACGGTATCGACGCGCATTTGCTGCGCGGCCATTCCGGTGGCGGCAATTTGCAGGGCTCTCATCGGGGCCTCCTATCGGCTCAGGGTGCGGACCACGTTGCGGATGCGTTCATCCTCGCGGTCCAGGAATTTCTGTCCGGTCTCATAGGCGCGCTGCACTTCGATCATGCGCGCCATTTCGGAAATCGGGTTGACGTTCGACTCCTCCAGATACCCCTGAAGCAGCACCGCACCATCGACCGGAACAACCGGCCCCGTGGCTTCGTGCAGCACACCGGTTGCCCGGCGCAACTCCGACGGATCTTCGGGCCGCACGAGGCCGATCTGACCCAGCGGCTGACCATCGGCCGAAATCGTGCCGTCACGGGCAATCGACACCGGGCCCGCATCACCCGGCACGAACACCGGCGCGCCCCCCAGATCAAGCAGGCGGTGCCCATCCGGGTTGACCAACTCGCCCGCCGCGTTGGGGGTGAAGTGGCCGGCGCGGGTCAGTCGTTGCCCCTCTGGGGTTTCAACCTGAAAGAACCCGTCCCCTTCGATCGCCAGGTCCAGCGAATTGCCCGTCATGGTCAACGCACCTTGGGTCAGATATGTCTGATGCGCATTGGCGGCGGCCATGGAAAGCGGCTCTTCTTGCCGGCCAAGCTGTTGCATATATTCGGAAAACAACAGACCTTCGCGGCGAAACCCGGTGGTGGACAGGTTGGCAATGTTGTTGGCCACTACCTGCATTTCACGCAGCAGGCCGGATTGCCGGGTCAGGGTTGTGTAGCCGGGGTTGTCCATGGCTTAGCCTCCTGCAATGACCGGGATCACCTGACCCCGAAAGAAATCCACCAGCACCGATGTCATCGCGCTCATCGACACCCAGAACATGATCAGCATGGCCAGGATTTTCGGCACGAACGTCAGCGTCATTTCCTGCACCGACGTCAGCGCCTGAAACAGCCCGACGATCAGCCCGGCAACCAGCGCCACGCCCAGCAAGGGCGCCGACATGGCGACCGCCACCCAAAGGCCCTGGCGCAAGATGTCAAAGATCGCGGCTTCGTCCATGATGCGCCCCTTCAGACCGGCATTCTGAGGATTTCGAGATACGCCTCGACGACCTTGTCACGCACGGCGACCGCGGTTTCGACGGCCATTTGCGCCTCACTCAAGGCCGCGACCAGCGCGTGCGGATCCGCGTCGCCGGTCATCGCCGCTTGAGCGGTGGTGTCGGCGCGGTCCAGGACCTGTGCGAAATTCTCGGCAAAGCGGCTGGCGGTGCTGGCTGCCCCCCCTTCTGCATCCGGGCTGGGGGCCGTGACGGGCCGGGCCGCGCCGTAAGACCGGGCGGCAAGACTGGCAGACATATCCATGTCGATTTCTCCTTATCTGCGCAGAAGCCCGATCAGGCTTTGCGACATTTGTCGTGCCTGATCGAACATCCTGAGGTTCGCCTCGTAGGAACGCTGCGCTTCGCGCGCGTCTGCGATCTCGACCATGAGGTCGACATTCGATCCGAGGTAGTGGCCGGTTTCATCCGCAAGGATGTTGCCGGGGTCGTAGATTTGCGGCAGCGCGCGTTGATCCAGTTGGACGCGCCCCGCTTGAACGCCGGACGCCTGGCCAAAGCTGTCGCCGGGCAAGGCGTGTGGTTCAAAGGGGATGGTTTTGCGCCGGTAGCCGGGCGTATCCGCATTGGCGATGTTTTCCGACACATGGCGCAAGCGGGTGGCCTGTGCCTGCATGCCGGTCGCCGACAACGAAAGCGTTTGTTCAAGACTGCTCATGTCATTGCCCCCTTAGCGGCCGATGCTGGCGCGCATCAGATCGCGCGTCATGGAATAGATGCCCAGCGCCATTTCATGCTGCTGGCGGGCCGACACGGCGCGCATCATTTCATTTTCTATGGAAACGGTATTCCCGTCTGGAGAGACGGTGGCCGGATGGGCATCCGGCTGGATCAGCGATCGACCGCTGTCCCCGGATTGCTGGGCACGCCAATAGTCAGCGAACGGCACCGCATCAAGCGAGCGATAACCGGGCGTATCGGCATTGGCCACGTTTTGCGCGATGGCCTGTTGGCGTGTGGCCGCATGGGCGGCGAAGGACTGCGCCATGCGCAGAATGTCCAGGCTTGCGAACATGGGTTTCTCCCGTTGCTGGCTTACACCAAGCATTAAGGGTGATTCGTTTAGAAACGGTAACGACGCTTCAATTTGCCAACCGATCTGAACAGGAGCCCCCCAATGGCCGTCTTCGATACCCTCATGGCTGACCTTGCCGAAATCCGCCCCGTGCGCCACGTCGGGCGGATCTGCGCGATGCAGGCCGCGACGATCATGGCGCAGGGCCTGTCCAAACGCGCGCGGCTTGGCGACCGCGTGCGAATTGCCGACAGCATCGGCGGTGAGATCCTGGCAATGGGGCGTGATGGCGCCGAGATTTTGCCAGAGGCAGATCTGGAAGGGCTGGCGATTGGTGACCCGGTGGAGCATCTGGGCCGCAACACCATCGCGCCGGATGCCTCATGGATCGGGCGGATCATCGATCCCTATGGCACACCGCTGGATGGGCGGCCGTTGGCACGCGGCCCCAATCCCCGCGCGCTGCGCAGCCCGCCGCCGCCACCCGCACGGCGTAAACGGCTGGGTGGACGGTTGTCGACCGGGCAGGATGCGTTCAACACGCTGTTGCCGCTGGTTCGGGGGCAGCGCGTTGGCCTGTTCGCCGGGTCCGGCGTGGGCAAGACGATGCTGCTGGGCCAGTTCGCCCGCGGGATAGAGGCCGACGTGGTGGTGCTGGCGCTGGTGGGCGAACGCGGACGGGAATTGCGCGATTTCACCGAAGGGGTGCTGGGGCCAGACGGATTGGCGCGCTCGGTCGTGGTCAGCGCGACCTCGGATCAATCACCGCTGGCCCGCCGCCGGGCCGCGTTGACCGCCATGGCTGTGGCAGAACATTTCCGCGACCTGGGGCAGCATGTGCTGTTGCTGTGCGATTCCGTCACCCGCTTTGCCGAAGCGCATCGCGAAATTGCGCTGGCGGCTGGTGAGGCCCCCAGTCTGCGTGGGTTCCCACCGTCCACCGCCCACCAGATCATGGCCCTGTCCGAGCGCGCCGGGCCGGGCGTTGACGGGCAAGGCGATATCACGGCGGTTTTTACCGTGCTGGTGGCCGGGTCGGACATGGATGAACCCGTGGCCGATATCCTGCGCGGGGTGCTGGACGGGCATGTCGTTCTGGACCGCGCGATCGCTGAACGCGGACGTTTTCCCGCGATCGACCTGATGCGCTCGGTCTCTCGCAGTTTGCCCGAAGCCGCGACACCGGGCGAAAACGCCCTGATCGCCGAGGCGCGCCGCCTGATCGGCGCATGGGAGCGCGCCGAGATGATGGTGCAGGCAGGGTTGTACGCGCAGGGGTCCGATCCGTTGACCGACCGCGCCATCCGGCTTTGGCCAAAGCTGGACGCATTTCTGGCGGGTGCGGGCGCGCAGTCTGCCGGCGACAGCTTCAAACGGCTGAAATCGGTGCTCGATGGCTGAGGCGCCTAGTGCCCCTCGGGCACCAGGATCTCACGCTTGCCGACGTGGTTGGCCGAGCTGACAACGCCTTCATCCTCCATCTGCTCAACAAGGCGCGCGGCCTTGTTGTAGCCGATGGCCAACTTGCGCTGAATGTAGCTGGTGGAGCATTTGCGATCCCGCGCCACAATGGCAACCGCCTGATCATACAGCGCGTCCTCACCCCCCGAATCGGCCAGCCCCAGTACCGCGTCGATATCGCTGACACTTTCGGGATCAGGGCCGTCCAACACGCCGCCGACATAATCCGCCGGGCCAAAGCTTTTCAGATGGGTGACAATCTCCTCGACCTCTTCATCCGACACAAACGGCCCATGAACGCGCGTGATCTTGGACCCGCCAGCCATATAGAGCATGTCGCCCATGCCCAGCAGCTGTTCGGCGCCTTGTTCACCCAAAATGGTGCGGCTGTCGATTTTTGAAGTCACCTGGAACGAAATCCGGGTGGGGAAGTTGGCCTTGATCGTGCCGGTGATGACATCAACCGACGGGCGCTGCGTGGCCATGATCAGATGGATGCCGGACGCCCGTGCCATCTGTGCCAGACGCTGGATGCAGGCCTCGATTTCCTTGCCGGCGACCATCATCAGGTCAGCCATCTCATCGACGATGACAACGATGAAGGGCAGAACCTCGGGCGCGAATTCTTCGGTCTCAAACACCGGATCACCGGTTTCATCGTCAAACCCGGTCTGCACCGTCCGCTTGAACATCTCGTTCTTGCCCAACGCCTCACGCACGCGGCCGTTATAACCCTCAATGTTGCGCACGCCCATCTTGGACATCTTGCGATAGCGCTCTTCCATCTCCCCAACGACCCATTTCAGGGCCACGACGGCCTTCTTGGGATCGGTCACAACGGGTGACAGCAGATGCGGGATGCCGTCATAAACGCTGAGTTCCAGCATTTTCGGGTCGATCATGATCAGGCGGCATTCCTCAGGCGTCAGCTTGTACAGCAGTGACAGGATCATCGTGTTGATCGCCACCGATTTGCCCGATCCCGTGGTCCCTGCGATCAGCAGGTGGGGCATCTTGGCCAGGTTCGCGACGATGCTTTCGCCGCCGATATCCTTGCCCAGCGCCAATGGCAGGTTTTGATTGCCGTCGCCAAAATCCCGGCTGCCCAGAATTTCGCGCAGCACCACCTTTTCGCGCCGCACGTTGGGCAATTCAATCCCGATGACCGAGCGGCCCGGCACCGTGGACACGCGCGCCGACAGCGCCGACATGGACCGCGCGATATCGTCCGACAGACCAATCACCCGGCTGGCTTTCAAACCGGGTGCGGGTTCCAGTTCGTACATCGTGACAACCGGACCGGGGCGCACGCTGACGATCTCGCCGCGCACGCCATAATCTTCCAGCACGCTCTCCAACATACGCGCGTTTTCCTCCAACGCCTCGTTGGACAGGGTGTAGCGTTCCACCTTCTTGGGGTCCGACAGCAGCGACAACGGCGGTAGTTCGAATTTCTGGCGCGGGGCCTCGAACGGCAGGGTCGGCTGCGCTTCTGCTTGTGCCTGGCGGGACGGCGCGGGGGCGCGGCGTTGCGGCGTTTGCACAACGCGGCGGGTCAGAACTCGGCCTGTGGGGGCCGGCGGCGGCACATCATAATCGTCATAGCCGTCATCTTCGATCAGCGCGTCGTCGTCCTGACGCGCGGTCTGTGCCCCAAAATCCAGATGCGTGGCGCCGGGATACACCGTTTGCCCACCCGGCAAACCGAAGCTGTGGCTGTAACCGATCCCGGGCTGCGCGGCGCTTTGGCGTGCAGCAGGTTCTGAGGACAGCGCAGGCTCTCGGCGCGCGGCGGTCAGCGGCGGTTCGGCTGGCGCGGGCGTTTGCAGGGGCGCGGGCGGCTGATGGGGGTCGATGCGCAGCACCGGCTTGCTTTGCTTGCGCGTGCGGATCACATCTGTGATGCGGTTGCGCAACCGGTCTTCGCTTGGCGCTTGCGCCGCCATTGCCTGTGGCGGCATCTGCGGCTCGATCAACTCGCCCTCGGGGGCGGACCAGCCGCTCCGATCAGGCTCCACCCGGCGGCGGCCCAGGTTTGACACGCGCGCCAACAGGCCCTGACGTTCGGGTTCGTCCCATGGCTGATCCCACGCCTGCTCTGGCGCGTGACCCCAGGGTTGTTCAGCGACGGCATGCGGCGCTGTCTGAGCGGTGCGCTGCAGTGCGGGGGCCGTGCGATGCGGGGCGGCGCGATGTTGGGCGGTCAGGTTCGGCTCGGGCCGGGCGTAGGCGTTGGCCTCTTGCGGGGCTCCATACCCGGCAGGATGCGGCGCATACCCCCGCGGATGCGGCGCGGCAGGGGCATAGGCGTGGTCTTGTGCGGCGTGATAGGGGTCCGCCAGCTGCGGATCCGGCCGGTGAATGCGCGGGGCGCGGTAAGTGTGAAGATCCTGCGCAACATCGCCATTTTGCCATGCGCCGTGCGACTCTTGCCATTCTGGATGGGCGTCAACCGCCTGATACGCAGCATGGCGCGCGGTGTCCTGGGCTGCGCGGCGTTCCTGACGGCGATGGTGGCTGCGCACGGCCAACCCGCCTGCGCCCCGCGCCGTGCTTCCCAAAAGTGACATCAGCGCTGCATAGCTCAGGATCAAGCCGGACAGCAAGAACCCCCCGATGCGCCACAATTCGGGCACCGAGGCACCGAGCACATACAGCCACAAGACCAACGCGCCCGCGAAGGTCAGGACGGTCAAAAGATTGAACCCGAATGTCGAGGTCAGCGGCAAGGCCGACAAAACGGCCCCCAACACGGCATCGCCAAACTTGCCGCCCAGCCCGTGGTCGGCGGCCCAGTCCGCGGCCGGCACCAGTGTCGCCAGCCAGATCGCACCCAGCGCAATGGCGATGGGAACAAAGGTCGTGCGGCCAAGGATGTTGTGTTCGCCTTGGTGGATGACCAGCCGCACACCCCAAACGCACAGCGCAATAACAAACCCCCACGCGCCCAGCCCGGTGATCACCATCAACGGCGCGGCAATCGCCGCCCCGCCCCGGCCCAGCGCATTTTGCACCGGCGCGTCGGTGGCCGCGCTCCAGGACGGATCCTCGGGCGAGAACGAGCCCAGGATCAGCGCCAGTAGCAGGCCGACACCGATCAGGCACAGGCCCAGCAATTCCTTTCCACGTTGGGACAGGACGTGCTGCAACTGGCTGTCCAGAAGCGGTTCGCGTTGGGGGCTGGGGAAAGATGCCATCGGATCCTCACGCATAAAGGCAGTCACGCAACAAGGTCAGGCCCCGGCGGGTTTCATCCTCAGGCGCGACAAGCGCCACCCGAATGAATCCAGCGCCGGGGTTTTCCCCGTTCACGTCACGCGACAAATAGGCGCCCGGCAGCACACGCACGCCGGTTTCACGCCACAGTTTCAAAGCCGCCGTTTCGCCATCGGCGACCGGCAACCAAAGGAAGAACCCCGCCTCAGGCGGAGAAAACGCGTTCAGGCCACTAAATACGTCGTCGGCAACCACATATTTACGCTGATACAGCGCGCGACTGGCCTCGACATGGGCCTCATCGTTCCACACGGCCGTTGCCACGGCTTGCAACGGCTCGGGCAAAGGCGCACCGGCATAGGCCCGCAATTGGCGGATGGCGCGGATCGCCTCCACTCCGCCTGCCACAAAGCCAGACCGCAGCCCCGGCAGGTTCGAACGTTTGGACAACGAATGAAAACTCAGCACACGCTCTGGGTCAGCGCCGACCTTCGCGGCCACCTCCAGCACACCGAGCGGTGGCGTGTCGCGGTAAATCTCGGCGTAGCATTCATCCGCGAAGACGCGGAAATCATGCTTTTCGGCCAACTCCAGCAGATCGGCCCAATACGCTGTGCTTGCAACAGCCCCCTGCGGGTTCGCGGGCGAACAGATATAGGCCACCGTCACCCGGTCCAGCACCTCGGCGGGCAACGCGCGGTAGTCTGGCAAATGCCCGGTCGCGGCGGACGCAGGGATGAAATGCGGCTCGGCCCCGGCGGTCAGCGCGCCGATGGCATAGACCTGATAAAACGGGTTTGGTGTCAGGATGATCGGTTTTTTTCCGGCCTTGGTTTCCGGCGACAGGGCAATCGCCGCGTTGAACAGCCCCTCGCGTGTGCCGTTCAGTGCCATCAGTCGATCGGTCGTAATATCGACCCGGTATCGCCGCTTCAACCAGCCCGAAATCGCCGCCAGCAAGGCGTCATTTCCATTGTTCGCCGGGTAGCGCGCGAAACCACCGATAGAGGCGTTCAAGACATCAGCCACAAAATCTGGCATCGGGTGGCGGGGTTCACCTATGGTCATGACTATGGGGTCCCCACCGGGCTGGTGGTGATCAAGCAAACCGCGCAGACGCGGAAATGCGTATTCCGGCAGGTTCGAGAACCGCTCAGGAAATGCCATGGACTGCCTCATGTATCGGGATCATTACGCCCCGTTTGCAAGGACGATAGCGCGCGCGGCCGCTCAGGTCCAGAAAAACTAAGACATTCCGGACGCTTGGCCCACAGCCCTGTGGCTTTTTCGCCGCGCCGGGATTTGGGCACAGGTGCCGATGCAGGGCGCGCGCGCTGGCGGCCACCGCCGCCAAGCGCCCTGTCGAATGCAACGCGGCGGCCCCAAGGCCGCCGCTCCGCTGGATACGTCAGGTCAGGCGGTCAGGCGTTCCAGGCCCGGTCGCCAGAGGCATCTTTCACCCGCGTCGGCAGTCCGATCCGGTCCAGAATTTCAAAGAACGGCTTGGGGTCCAGTTCTTCAACATTGACCATTTTCCCGGTGTCCCAGGTGCCATTTGCGATCAACATCGCTGCAGCCACCGGCGGCACCCCGGCGGTATAGGAAATTCCCTGGCTTCCAACTTCGGTATAGGCGTCCTTGTGATCGGCCACGTTGTAAACGAACACCTCCGCGTCCTGCCCGTCCCTCTTGCCGCGCACCAAAGTGCCGATGCAGGTCTTGCCGGTGTAGTCGGGCGCCAGCGACGCCGGGTCGGGCAGAACCGCCTTGACCACTTTCAACGGGATCACTTCCTGCCCCTCGGCGGTCACCACGGGCTGCTCGGACAACAGGCCCAGATTCTTCAGCACGGTAAACACGGTGATATAGCGTTCGCCAAACCCCATCCAGAACCGCACATCGGCCTGCGGGTAGTTGGTTGCCAGCGAATGCACCTCGTCATGGCCAGTCATATAGGCCTGCTGCTTGCCAACGACCGGCAGGTCCCATTCCTTGCCGACTTCGAACATGGCATTCGACTGCCAATCGCCATTCTGCCAGCTGTACACCGTGCCGGTGAATTCACGGAAATTGATCTCTGGGTCGAAATTGGTGCTGAACCAACGCCCGTGTGAGCCCGCGTTGATATCGACTATATCGATGCTTTCCACGTCCGGTACATACGCATCAATGCCATAGCGCGCATAGGCATTCACCACGCCTGGATCAAAACCCACGCCCAGAATGGCCGTCACACCCTTTTGCGCACACCGGTCGCGGCGCTGCCACTCATAGTTGCCATACCATGGCGGCGTTTCGCAGATCTTGTCGGGGTCTTCGTGGATTGCGGTGTCCATATAGGCCACGCCGGTCTGAATGCAGGCCTCCAGCACCGTCATGTTCACAAAGGCCTGCGCCACATTGATGACGATCTGCGCGCCGGTCTCGGAAATCAGTGCCGCCACCTCATCCGAGTTGCGGGCATTGACCACATGGGCTTTCAGAACACCCTCCGTCTTCATCGATCCTTTGTCGCGGACAGAGGCAATGATCGCCTCGCATTTCGCAAGCGTCCGGCTGGCGATGTGAATATCGCCCAAAACGTCGTTGTTCTGGGCGCATTTATGCGCCGTGACCTGCGCAACGCCGCCCGCACCGATGATGAGAATGTTCTTTTTCATGTCGCCCAAGTGCTTCCTGTCATTTGAGTGTTCTTGTGGCGCCGTGGCCATCACGACAGCGCGGCGCGAAACTCTTCATACCCGAAATCGCGCACCAGTCGAACCGTTCCGTCCAACTCCCGCACGGCAATCGCCGGCATTTTCACGCCGTTGAACCAGTTTTTCTTGACCATCGTATAGCCCGCCGCGTCCTGAAACGACAGCCGGTCACCAGGTTTCAGCGGCGCATCAAAACGAAATTCGCCAAAGATGTCGCCTGCCAGACAGGACTTCCCGCAGACCATCCACTCATGATCGCCCGTGTTGGGGCTGATCTTTGCGCTTTCGCGGTAGATCAACAGATCCAGCATATGCGCCTCGATGGAGCTGTCGACGATGGCCAGGTTCTTGCCGTTGTAAAGCGTGTCCAGAACCGAAACTTCCAACGTCGCCGCACCAGTGATCGCGGCCTCACCGGGCTCCAGATAGACCTGCACACCATTTTGATCCGCGAACCGCTTCAACCGGTCCGCCAGCTTGTCCAGCGGATACCCCTCGCCAGTGAAATGGATGCCGCCGCCCAGGCTGATCCACTCCATCTGCCGGATCAGATGCCCAAACCGCTGTTCGATTAAAGACAGCATCGCATCAAATCGGCCAAAATCTGCGTTCTCACAATTATTGTGGAACATGAAACCGCTGATCTTATCAACGACCGTCGCGATCACCTCGGGATCATGCTCCCCCAGCCGTGAAAATGGCCGCGCCGGGTCCGCCAGATCAAAATCCGAGGTGCTGACACCGGGATTGACCCGCAGCCCCCGCGTATGTCCGGCGCTTTCCGCATCGAACCGCTGCAACTGACCGATGGAGTTAAAGATGATCTTGTCGGAATGCGCCAGCACTTCGGCAATCTCAGAATCGGCGTAAGCCACGGAATAGGCATGGGTTTCCTTGCCGAACGTCTCACGCCCCAATCGCACCTCGAACAACGACGAACTGGTCGTGCCATCCATATACTCAGCCATGAAATCAAAGACCGACCAGGTCGCAAAACACTTCAGCGCCAACAGGCTCTTCGCCCCGGACGCCTCACGCAGCCAGGCGATCTTCTCCATGTTCGGACGCAGCCGCTCCTTGTCGATCAGGTAATAGGGGGTCTGCAACATGGCGTGCTCTCCGCGCGTTCTGGCCTAAGCGGCGCTGATACAATCAACCCCGAAACCGCACAAATGGTTTTTCCCCTTGTTCGGCAATCCCAGTCCCGCATGCCCAAGGCACACACATCTTTGTGCGCCAAATATCCTCGGGGATGGCGAAGGGGTGGAAAACCCCTTCGCGCGGGTGTGGGCAGCCGCCCACCGGCGCGGCGAGGGGCCACCCGGCCCCGAGCCGCGCCGCCTCCCTCACCCCCGCAGAATGCGGTTCACATGGCC
>Ga0316204_10001490_pt1 | contig 62498 bp, 66 predicted proteins | sample 6monrhotite_MG_2_FD_205661 | JGI IMG/M metagenome (GOLD analysis project Ga0316204, IMG submission 205661) | Microbial mat bacterial communities from mineral coupon in-situ incubated in ocean water Damariscotta River, Maine, United States -... | ecosystem: Environmental > Aquatic > Marine >...
AATGCCAGACCCGTCTCGGAAGACATCGCGCGGGTGTTTCCCGCAACCTTGGAACTGGCCACGCTGGGCATTTTCTTTGGGGTGATCCTTGGGGTGCCGCTTGGCGTTCTGGCTGCGGTGCGCAAAGGATCATGGATTGACCAGATCGCCCGCGTGGTTGCGTTGGTTGGCTATTCGATGCCGATCTTCTGGCTGGGCCTCATGGGGCTTTTGGTCTTTTACGGTATTCTGGGCTGGGTCGGCGGGCCAGGCCGTGTGGGCATTTTTTATGTGGATGTGGTGCCAAGCGTGACGGGGCTGATCCTTGTGGATGCGGCGCTCGATGGCAATTGGGACGTGTTCAAAGATGCCTTTTCCCACATCATCCTGCCCGCGTCTCTGCTGGGTTACTATTCACTGGCCTACGTCAGCCGGATGACGCGGTCTTTCATGCTTGAACAGCTGAGCGCGGAATATGTGACCACGGCGCGGGTCAAGGGCATGTCGGAATGGGATGTGATTTGGAAGCACGCGTTCAAGAACATCCGCGTGCAACTGATCACCGTGATCGCACTGAGCTATGCCAACCTGCTCGAAGGGTCGGTCCTCACGGAGATTATTTTCTCATGGCCGGGCATTGGCAGCTATATCACCACGGCCCTCCTCAGCGCAGATATGAATGCCGTTCTGGGCGGCACTGTGGTGGTTGGGCTGATCTTCATCTTGCTGAATATTTTCTCTGACCTGCTTTACAAGGTCTTTGATCCGAGGGCGAAATAGATGGCTGAAACACAAACGTTGCGCGAATGGCTGTTGACGGAAACACCCACCTCGCGCCGCCACGCCAAGATGTCGGCGCTATATCAGGGCTGGCTTTCGTTCCGGTCCAATACCATGGCGATGATCGGTTTGGGTATTTTGGTCGCGCTCGTGGTTGTTGCAGCCGGGGCGCCCCTAATCGCGCCCCATGATCCCTTTGTGCAGGAACTCAGCAACCGCTTGGCCCCGCTTGGGGCGGAAGGGCATATTCTGGGCACTGACAGTCTGGGCCGGGATATCCTGTCGCGGCTGATCTATGGGGCGCGGATCACGCTATATATCGTGGCTTTGGTGGCGCTAATTGCGCCCATAGCCGGGCTGCTGGTTGGGACGGTGTCAGGCTATGTTGGCGGCTGGACGGATACCGTCCTGATGCGGATCACCGACATCTTCCTCGCTTTTCCGCGGCTTGTTCTGGCGCTGGCTTTTGTCGCCGCTTTGGGTGCGGGCATCGAAAACGCGGTGCTGGCAATCTCGCTCACTGCTTGGCCGCCCTATGCGCGGATTGCACGGGCCGAGACCCTGACGATCCGGTCGTCCGATTACATCAGCGCCATCAAATTGCAGGGTGCGGGCGCCCTGCGCATCATCACCAAGCACATCTGGCCGTTGTGCATTTCCTCGCTGATCGTGCGGGTGACACTGGACATGGCGGGCATCATTCTGGCCGCGGCGGGCCTTGGCTTCCTTGGCCTTGGCGCACAGCCGCCCAGCCCGGAATGGGGCGCGATGATTTCCGAAGGACGGCGGTTTATTCTGGACCACTGGTGGGTTGCCACCATGCCGGGACTGGCGATTTTCACCGTGTCCCTCGCCTTTAACCTTCTGGGTGACGGGCTGCGGGATGTGCTTGATCCAAAGGCGGGCGAATGATGACCAACCTTCTTGATGTTGAAAACCTTTGGGTCAAATTCCCCACCCGTCAGGGCGTCTTTGACGCGGTGCGCGGGGTGTCCTTTACGCTGGGCCGTGAACGGCTGGGCATTGTCGGCGAAAGCGGCTCGGGCAAATCCATGACTGGCCGTGCCATCCTGCGGCTGATCCGCCCGCCGGGCATTGTGGAGGCCGATCAGATTGCGCTGGAAGGTGTGGACCTGATGCAGAAATCCGAAAAAGACATGCGCGCCGTGCGCGGTCAGCGGATTTCAATGGTGATGCAAGACCCGAAATTCTCGCTCAATCCGGTGATGACCATCGGCGATCAGATCATGGAAGCCTACCGCCTGCATTCCAAAGCCTCCAAATCGGAAGCCTATGCCAAATCGCTTGAAATGCTTGAGGCCGTGTCGATCCGCAATCCCGAACGGGTTATGCGGGCCTATCCGCATGAGATGTCAGGCGGCATGGGGCAGCGGATCATGATCGCGATGATGCTGATCCCCAACCCCGAGATCCTGATCGCGGATGAACCGACCTCGGCGCTGGACGTCTCGGTGCAGCGGCAGGTGCTGGATATCATGGACCGGCTGGTGAAAGAGCGCGGGATGGGGTTGATCTTTATCAGTCACGATCTGAACCTTGTGGCGGATTTCTGTGACCGGGTGTTGATCATGTATGCGGGCCGGATTGTGGAGGTCTGCGATGCCGACAAACTGCACGAGGCGCAGCATCCCTATACGCGTGGTTTGCTGAACTCCCTGCCCCGTCTGGATGCACCGCGCAAGCGGCTCGAAGTGTTGCAGCGTGATCCGCAATGGTCCACTGCCCCAAGTGTGAGTGGCCGGATATGAGCATGTTAACCGTTGAAAACCTCAACGTCTGGTTCGGCAGCAACCGCGACCGCGTGGATGCCGTCATCGGTGCCAGTTTTGAGATCCCGCGCGGCGAAAGTTTTGGCCTCGTCGGCGAAAGCGGCTCGGGCAAATCGACAATCCTGCGGGCGATCACCGGATTGGCGCCCGATTGGTCAGGCGCAATCACGGTCGATGGCCAGCAGATCGGCAAGGTCCGGCCCAAAACGTTCTTCAAAACCGTGCAGATGGTTTTTCAAGATCCCTATGCGTCCCTACATCCGCGGCATTCGGTGGATCAGGTGCTGGGCGAGACATTGCACTTGCATGGTTTCAAAGACATCGACAGTCGTGTGGTCAAACTGCTGGATGATGTGGGATTGGGGCAAAAATTCCGCTTTCGCTATCCTCACCAGCTGTCGGGTGGTCAACGGCAACGGGTGGCTATTGCCCGCGCTCTGGCCCCGGAACCGGCGCTGCTTTTGCTGGATGAGCCGACCTCGGCACTGGACGTGTCGGTGCAGGCCGAGATCCTGAACCTGCTAGCTGATCTGCGGGCGGATCGCGGTTTGACCTATCTGATGGTGTCGCACGATCTGTCTGTGGTGGGCCATATGTGTGACCGGCTGGCGGTGATGAAAGACGGCGAGATCGTCGAAGTGCTTGATGTCGCGGCATTGCGGGCGATGGAAGCCGCGCATCCCTATTCCAAACAATTGCTGGAGGCCTCGGTCTAGCGGCAACGCCTAATCACGACTGAAGGCATATTCCGATACATGCAGATAGGTTTCATTGGGCTGTAAGATCACGCTTGGAAAGCCGGGCTGGTTCGGTGCGTCGGGCCAGCCTTGCGGCTCCAGCGCCAATCCCTCGAAGGCGCGGTAAGCTTGCCCCGTGAGGGTTTTGGCGGCGGGTTCATCCAGAAATTCGCCGTTGTAAACCTGCAATCCCGGCTCGGTCGAGGACAGGGTCATCGATACTCCCGATTGCGGTGCGGCCAGTGTACAGATCGGGCGGCAGCTTGCACGGCCCTTGGCGGTACAATAATTGTGATCAAACGGATGATCACCGATCTGCCGCGCCGCGCGGAAATCAAAAGGCGTGCCTGAAACTGCCGCGATCTCGCCAGTGGGGATCAAATCACCTTCCACGGGCAAGTACTGCTCTGCCGCGATGGCAAGCGTGTGATTTTTCACCGTGCCTGCCCCATCGAGATTGAAATAGAAATGCGGCGCGAAATTACATGGCGTTGCGGCAGACCCCCTTGCCGAAATCTCAAGCCGCAGGGTGGCCGGTGCCTCAACGCTGTAGCGGACCTGAACGTCCAGCGCCCCGCCAAAGCCCAGATGGCCGTCCGGCAGGTGCAGCCGCAATGCGAGCGCTGCCTTGGTCCGGGAGACCACCGACCACACCATTTTGTCGACGCTGCCAGCCCCGCCGTGCAGCGTGTGCCGGCCCAGAAAGTTCTGATCGGTATGAAAGATCTGGCCCGCCAGATCATAGCGTCCCTGCGCAATGCGGTTGGCGCAGCGCCCGACGATTGCGCCCAAGTAAGCCGCGCCGGTTTGATAGTCCTGCGGATCAGCAAGACCCAGCACCAGAGGATGATCCACGCCGTCCAACCTGAGATCCTGTAGGCTGGCCCCGAACGGCAGGATTGTTGCGGTCAGCCCCCCCTTCGAAATCTCGATGGGATCGAACGCCCCTGAAAGGGCCGGTGATGTTGCGATGTGATCAACCAATGGTTTTCTTTCTTATTTGGCGCAGGGGCGATGATGCGAGGTTGCGGGTCATCCAGTGGCCACCACGCCGCCATCGACAACAAGCGCCTGCCCGGTCATCCCGAAACTCATGTTTGATGCCAGAAACAGCGCCGGACCCACCATATCTTGCGGCATCAGAACCTGTTTGATGGCTTGACGCTCCATGTGCGCCGCCACGGCGTCTTCGGTCGCCCAAAGGGTCTTTTGCCGCTCTGTCATTACCCAACCGGGGATCAGGGCGTTGATGCGGATGTTATCTGCACCAAACTCGCGGGCGAGGCTACGGGTCATACCGGTGATGCCCGCCTTGGCCGCCACATAGACCGGATAGCCTGCATTGCCCATCATATAGGAAATGGACGACAGATTGATGATCGCGCCGCCGCCGATGCTGCGCATATCGGCAACAGCGGCCTGACAGGCAAAAAACTGTGCCTTGAGATTGATGGATTGGGACCAGTCCCAAAACTCTTCGGTCACCTCTTCGGTGCTGTGACGCTGGTCGTTGGCGGCGTTGTTGATCAGTACCGAAAGCGGCCCTTGCGTCTCACGGGTCTGCGCAAAGCTGCGTTTGAGGGCGGGCACATCTGTCAGATCACAGTTGATGAAATGCGGGCGGGTTCCGGTTTGTTGCTCTGCTTGATCACAAAAGGCGCTGCCGTCTTGGTTCTGGACAATCGTCACCTTGGCCCCCGCCGACAAAAAGCCAAGGGTCAAGGCCGCGCCGATGCCGCTGCCCCCGCCAGTGATCAAGACGGACTTTCCAGCCAGCGAAGCGGCCGGATCGCATACTGGGCCGGTGCCGGTTACCATTCCGCGATGCTTCCGTCTTCGTGCCGCCAAATCGGATTGCGCCAGCGATGGCCCACCTTGGCACGGTCTTTGACGTAATCCTCGTCGATCTCGACACCCAATCCGGGGCCATCGGGGATTTTGACAAAACCGTCCTCATAGGCAAACACATCCTTGTTCACCAGATAATCGAGGATATCGTTGGACTTGTTGTAATGGATGCCCAGCGATTGTTCCTGAATAAAGGCGTTGTGCGACACCGCATCAATTTGCAGACAGGCAGCCAGCGCGACAGGCCCCAAGGGGCAATGCGGGGCCAATGCCACGTCGAAGGCCTCCGCCATGGAGGCGATCTTGCGGCATTCGGTGATGCCGCCCGCATGGGACAGATCCGGCTGGATGATATCCACATAGCCGTCTTGCAGGATCTTCTTGAAATCCCAGCGAGAATAAAGCCGTTCCCCCACCGCGATGGGCGTCGAGACATGATTGGCGATCTCGCGCAGGGCCTCGCTGTTTTCTGACAGGACCGGCTCTTCCAGAAACATCGGGCGGAATTGTTCCAGCTCTTTAGCCAGCACTTTGGCCATCGGTTTCTGGACCCGCCCGTGAAAGTCGATGCCGATGCCCAGATCATAGCCAACCGCATCGCGGATTGTGCCGATGGTGGCCACCGCCGCGTCGATCTTGGCATTTGAATCGATGATCTGCATCTCTTCGCAGCCGTTCAGTTTGATTGCCTGAAAGCCCCGCGCCATCACATCCCGCGCGTTTTGGGCCACATCCGCAGGGCGATCCCCGCCGATCCATGAATAGACCTTGATCTTGTCGCGGCATTTGCCGCCCAGCAGCGCATGCACCGGCAGGCTAGCAGCCTTGCCCTTGATGTCCCACAGCGCCTGATCAATGCCTGCGATGGCCGACATGTGAATGCCGCCGCCCCGATAGAACCCGCCGCGATAAAGGACGTTCCAATGGTCCTCGATCATCAGGGGATCTTTGCCAATCAGGTAATCGGCCAGCTCGTTCACCATCGCCTCGACCGCCAATGCGCGGCCTTCGAGCACAGGTTCACCCCAGCCGGAGATCCCCTCATCCGTTTCGATCTTGAGCAGGCACCAGCGCGGCGGGACAATATAGGTGGTCAGTTTGGTAATCTTCATCGGAACGCTCCGTCGTGGGTCAACTGGTTAAGCTCAGGTCGTGCCGCGCCGCCGGGCCAAGCCGCCGCCGCTTCGGGATCGCAAAATCACAACGATCAAAAGGAAGCCGCCACGGATGACCGACTGCCAATAGGCCGACAGGGAAATCACCCCAAGGCCGTTTTCAAAGTTCAGGATGTTAAAGATCAGCCCAAGCAGCACTGCGCCTGCAAGCGTTGCCGGGATCGACCCGACCCCGCCCGTCAGCAAAGTGCCGCCCACCACAACGGATGCAATCGCCGAAAGCTCCCAACCAAGCCCTTCGAGCGGCTGGCCCGCACCAAAGCCGGAAGCAAGGATCACACCCGCAAGCCCGGCGCAGGCGCCCGAAATGATATAAGTGATCGCAAGGGTCTGGTTGACTGGCACCCCCATCAATTTTGCTGCTTCGGGGTTACCGCCGATGGTCAGGATGCGGCGACCCAAGGTGGTACGTTCCAGCATGATCCAAAGGGCAAGAAACACCACCGCCGCCAGGATCACCGCCCATGGGATAAGCCCAAAGGCACGGGTCAGGCCGAACTTGGTAAAATTCGAAGTCCAATCCACTGAGACCGATTTGTTGTCCGCCAACACCAGCGCCATGCCGCGCGCACCCAGCATCATTGCGAGGGTCGCGATGAACGGCACAATCCGCATCTTGGTGATCAGAAACGCGTTGATCGCCCCTGCCGCGATCCCGGTCAAAAGCGCGGCAGGCAGCGCCACTTCGATGCCGTAGGGGCTGGCGTAGGCCGCGACCACCGATGACAGCGCCACCACCGATCCGACCGACAGATCAATGCCCCCCGTCATGATCACTAGGGCCATTCCCAGTGCGATCAGGATGAACATGGAATTGTAGCCAAAGAACGTCTGCACATTGTACAGGCCCATAAAGTTGTCATAGCGCAGGGTCGCAAAGATCACGACCAGAACCACTGCGATCCAGACACCCTCGGTGCGCAGATCACGAGACCGGTTGAACATACCAAACATCAAAGTCACTCCGACCGGTTGAATTGAAAATAGACGGCAAGGATGATGATCACGGCCTTCGCAATCAGCGCCACCGCGTCATGCACCCCGTTGGCCAGCAAGGTGTATTTCACCAGTTGGATGATAGCCGCGCCGATCAATGCGCCGATGATCGGGGCTTTGCCGCCCATCAGGTTGGCCCCGCCCACCACCGCCGCTGCGATTGCGTCCAGTTCCATCAACTGCCCGGTCTGGTTGGCGTCAGAGGCCGAATTGATCGCAGAGACCACCATGCCCGCAAATCCGGCCAAAACGCCGCAGATTGCGTAGGTGGCAAGGCGCACACGGTTCACCGAAATGCCGGAAAGACGCGCCGCCTTGGCGTTGCCCCCCCACCGCCAGCAGATAGCGCCCATAGGCCGTGCGCCGGACGACCCAGCTGAGGATCAGGGCAAAGGCAACCGACATCAGAGCCTGAAACGGAATGCCCAGCACCCGTCCCGATCCAATGAATTCAAATGCCGGATTGTCGAAAACCTGCAAATTGCCGTTGGTCAGAACCTGCGCCAGCCCCCGCGCTGCAATGAACAAAACCAAGGTCGCCACAATCGGCTGAATGGCGAATTGATTGATCAGCCAGCCATTGAACATCCCGCAGAGCAATCCGGCCAGCAGTGCCACCGCGATGGACAGCACCAGCGCCAACCCCGGACTGGCCATGCCAAATTCGGACAGGAACACAAAAGGTGCCAATGCCCCGGACAGGGCCATCACCGCCCCCACCGACAGGTCAATGCCCCCCGACGCGATGACCAAGGTCATGCCGATGGCCACAATCGCGATGGTCGCCACCTGGGTGAGATTTACATAAAGAGTCTGCACCTGAAGAAAATTCGGTGTGATGATCATATTGATCAAAATTAGCGCGATCAAAGCCAGAAACGTGCCATTGTCGCGGGCCAATTGGCCAAAGTTCATTTTGCCCGAAGCGGAAGAGCCGGTCATGTCAGTTGCCTTTGTCATCGTCATAATGCTGCGCCTTCTGCCTCACCGGCCACGGCGGCAAGCAAGCTGTCTTCGTTCAGATCGCCGCCGGTCAGGGTGGTAATCGTCTTGCCTTCTTGCAAAACCACAACGCGGTTTGCGCCTTCGACCAGCTCCTCAAACTCGGACGAGATCATCAAAACTGACAGCCCCGCTGCCGACAGCCCTTCGATCAAGGTCTGAATTTCGCGCTTTGCGCCCACATCAATGCCGCGCGTCGGTTCATCCAGGATCAGCAAATCCGGCTGGGTCGCCATCCAGCGGGCCAGCAGCACCTTTTGCTGGTTGCCGCCCGACAGCTCACGAATAGGCTGGTCCATGCCGGCACATTTGACGCTGAGTTTGTCAATGAAATCCGCCACCATCTCGCGCTCGGCCATGCGCGGGATCACGCCGCGTTTGGCCAATCGGGGGATCATCGCAAGGGTGAGGTTTTCGCGGATCGACAGGCCGGGAATGATCCCTTCGGCTTTGCGGTCTTCGGTGCAATAGCCGATGCCAGCATTGATGGCCTCAGCCGGTTCGCGGAAAAAGGATCTGTGCTCCTTGAACGCCATATTGCCGCCCGCAGGGTGGTCGGCGCCAAAGATCATCGCAACGGTTTCTGTGCGCCCTGCCCCGAGCAATCCGGCCAGACCGACAATCTCGCCCTGATGCACGATCAATGAGGCGTCTTTGACGTTGGTTCCGTTCGACAGATTTTGCAGCTCCAGCACAACGGTCTTGCTGCCTGCATGGGTCTTGCCAAATCCGGTGGCGCCACTTTCGGCAATCTGGTTGGCATCGCGGCCGATCATCTCGGACACCAAACCCAGTTTGGTGACATCCGACATCTCGTGCGTGGCAATCATGCAGCCGTTGCGCATCACGGTGACGCGGTCGCAGACCTCAAACAATTCCTCAAGATGGTGCGAGACATAAAGAACGGCAACGCCCTGCGCGGACAGATCACGGATCACCCGGAACAGCACTTGTTTCTCTTGACTGTCCAGTGATGAGGTCGGCTCGTCCATGATCACCAGCCGCGCATCAAAGGAAACGGCGCGGGCGATCGCGATCAGCTGTTGCACTGCGATGTTGCAATGATGCAAAGGCTGGCGCACATCGAGGTTCAGCCCGAAACGCTGCAACACCTCTTCGGCGCGGCGATGCGCCTTGGGCCAATCGATCATGCCAAATTTCTTGGGCTCCTGCCCCAGTACGATGTTCTCCGTGACAGAGCGGTAGTGCACCAGATTGACCTCTTGAAAGATCGTGCTGATGCCGCCCAACTGCGCCTCATGAGGGGATGAAAAACGAACCGCCTGCCCGTCTAGTTCAATCTCGCCCGCGTCCTTGCGATAGGCGCCGTTGAGGATCTTGATCATCGTGGATTTGCCGGCGCCGTTCTGCCCAATGAGCGCGTGGACCTCGCCGGGGCGGATCGTCAGCGCCGCGTCTGTGAGCGCCGGTACATCGCCAAAGGATTTGCGGATTGCGGTCATCTTCAGGACCGGAGTATCGACCATCTTTTCCCCCAAAATTCAGTCGGACCCCGCACCAAAGGCGCAGGGTCCGTTTTGCCATTTGCCTAGCTTAGTATGCTTCGCCGATGTGGTCAGCCGCGTTGTCCTTGGTGAACACGCGGTCTTCAACCTTGACCCATGTCGGGACATCTTCGCCCGCTGCATAGGCTTTCATTGTGTCGCAGGCGACCGGACCAAAGAACGGCGCGGATTCAACGGATACGCCCAACTTGCCATCAATGATCGCTTGCAGCGCATCGCGGGTGCCGTCGATGGACACCAGCGTCACGTCTTCGCCGGGTTTGCGGCCCGCGGCCTCAAGCGCCTGAATGGCACCAATCGCCATTTCGTCGTTGTGGGCATAGACCACGGTGACGTCCGGATGCGATTGCAGCAGTGTTTCCATCACCTGACGGCCTTTGTCGCGGGCAAAATCACCCGATTGGCTGGCCACAATTGTCATGCCGGACTGGCCTGCAACGGCGTCATCAAAGCCTTTTTTGCGGTCATTGGCCGGGGACGATCCGGTGGTGCCTTCCAATTCAACGATCACCTCGGTGCCGTCGGAATTGGCGATCAGCCATTCCGCTGCGCGGCGGCCCTGCTCGATAAAGTCGGACCCCATGAAGGTCACATAATCAACGCCCGCTTTGGCTACGTTCGGATCAACCGAACGGTCCACAAGGAACACCGGAATGCCCGCCCCCTTGGCGCGCAGCACCGCTGGCAACAAGGGTTGCTCTTCGCGCGGCGGCAGGAAAATTGCATCGACGCCCTGTGCGATCATCGAATCAACATCGGCGACCTGTTTGGCCGCGGATCCTGCGGCGTCGGTATAGACTAGGTTCCAGTTGCAGCTTGCGGCTGTGTCTTGAAAGCTTTTGGTCTGGGCGATGCGCCAGGGGTTGTTGCTTTCTGTTTGTGCAAAACCAACAGTGTATTGGTCTTTTTGCTCAAGCGGCGGCAGCCCCTGAGCGGTTGCAGCGGTTGTCACCAATACGGCGGCGAGCGTTGCGAGTGATGTTTTCAGTTTCATAAGTTCCTCCCTAATGTTTGCCGTACGACGGCATTACTATTATCTATTAGCTGTCAACTAATATTATTTAGTAATCGACTTGATGAACCACCTTTTGAGGTCTAGGTTTAGGAAATATAGCCGGTCAGGAGAGGCTGATGCCCAAGACAAGCCACCGCGAAAAAAGAGTTACCATGAGCGACGTTGCCCGGGCGGTTGGCTGTTCCCAGTCAACGGTTTCCATTGTTCTCAATGGCAACCAAAGCATCTCGATCTCGCCCGACACCCGCGAAAAGGTCATCGAGGCGGCCCGCAACATGGGCTACAAAATCCGGCAGGCCGAATTGCTGAACACCGCAATCACGCGTGCGCCGGAACTGCGCCGGGTCGGGTTCTTGATCGATTCTCTTTCCACCAGTCCCGAAGGGATCATGGCGATCCGCGGCGTTCAGAACGCCTTGCAGGACACTGGCGCGGTGCTGGTGATCTATGAGGTAGGCAACGACCCCAAGAAGGCCCCCGCCATCATTGATGCCATGGTGCAGGACGGGGTCGAGGCCTTTATCTATGCCTGTATCTTCACCCGGGACATCACCGTGCCCGATGCGCTTCGGTCACTGGACCGGCCCTATGTCTTGCTCAATTGCACCGACAAAACCGCAGAAGCTCCGTCAATCGTACCAAGCGAGATCGCAGGCGGGCAAAGCGCCACCAACGCCCTGATCGCGGCAGGACACCAGCGGATTGGCACTATCATGGGCGAAGATTTCATGAGCGCGGCGCAAGATCGGCTCAAGGGCTACAGGCGCGCCTTGGCCACGGCGGATATCCCGTTTGATCCCGCGCTGGTGCAGCCCGGTGATTGGTCGGCCAGCGCGGGTTACAGCGGAACCAAAGCTTTGATGGAGGCAGATAACCCGCCGACCGCAATTTTCTGCCAGAATGACCGAATGGCGATTGGCTGTTACGAATACCTCAAGGAGCGCGGTCTGCGTATCCCCGAAGATGTATCCGTGATCGGTTATGACGACGAAGAGATTTCGCGCCACCTGACGCCGATGCTGACCACGGTCAACCTGCCCCATCGCGAGATGGGCGAATGGGCGGTCGAGCGGTTGATCGGGACGGACGATCATGGGCACGGACCAACGGCAGAAAAACTGGAGTGCGAACTGGTGCCGCGCGATTCGATTGCGGCGCGGTCGGGATAAGCCAAGGCCTGCTGCTCTGGTTATCGCAACTTCGATTGCCCGAGATGCCCCCCCCCACTAGCGGACTGCAAAACAGGCCGTCCATCCACCGGGAACTAAAGGCGTGACTTTTGGGCCGGGGTGCGATGAACTTCAAAGGCGAAAGCAGAAAACCTTTGAGGAGGAATGCAAGAGTGATTGATTTTCAAACACTGCTGCTGTTCAGCGCGGCCAGCCTTGCCCTTGCTGTGACGCCCGGACCTGACATGATCTTGGTTGCCGCGAGAAGCGCCGCACAAGGACGCACTGCCGGGTTGGTGACCCAATTTGGCGTCTCCGCCGGATCTGCCTTCCATGCCATTATTCTGGCGCTTGGATTGTCGCAGCTGTTTCTGGCCATACCCTACGCTTACGATCTGGTCAGATATCTGGGCGCGGCCTACCTTATTTTCCTCGCATGGCAAGCGTTTGCGGCCCGCGGCGGCTCTGCACCGCAGTCCCCTTCCAATCACCGGCTGTCGCTGTTGGTGATTTTCCGGCAAGGATTTCTGTCGAACGTTCTAAACCCAAAAGTAGCGCTGTTTTACCTTGCTCTGTTTCCGCAATTCCTCGCCCCTGAAAGAGGCGCGATTGCGGTTCAAATTCTGGTGCTGGCTTGCGTCTTTTTGATCATCGACTTTGCAGTTCACGGGGTGGTCATATGGCTTGCTGGCGGGATGAAATCGCTTGCTGCAAGGGGGCGACGTTATTCAAATTTGCCACGATATTTCTTGGGGATGGTCTTTGGCGGGCTTGCTGCACGGCTTATCTTTGACGGCCAACGCTGAGGCAAACGGGTGGTGCGCGCCAGCCTATGCTGCGCTGGCCAACTATGGGTCTAAGACATCGGTTTTTGCTGGTTGAGGAGTTCCGCTTGGCCGATTGAAATGCTGCGGCATCTTCCTTCGGAGGTGCTTGCGCTGCGGGAAAACGGACAATTCTAGAACCAGATGCTCTCATCGCTCCTGCGGAGCAACTGTCGCCCAGCGCACCACTTCAAAGGGCCTGGTCCATTTGCTGCGCAAAGGAACTTTGGTGCGGCGAGAAGGAGAAATCTCGAACACCAAAGACGTTATCCCAGATCAGCATTCTCCAACAGCCGAGCGCGATTTATCCGCCATCTTTGAAGCCCTGCAAGAGTGGGAAAAAACCCTATCAGAAAGTGACTTAGACTTTGAGGAGCTTGGACTATGACCCAACGCGCCTCGCTATCACGGCTGTTTGAGAATTATTCCCAGCCCACACTAGATGCAGCTCCTCGCAAGAAACGCCCATCGCCCATATCACTTCGCTTGAATGATGCTGAACGTTCTGCATTGCGCAAAGCTGCATCCGGTCGTTCAATCAATGGGTACATTCGCGAACGGTTGTTCGGCGATGCTGCGAGTATTGCCGCGTCAAAACCTGTTTCCGAAGACCACGCGGCTCTAGCACGTGTACTTGGGGCATTGGGGCAGACGGATGTCTTCATCAGTTTGGCGGCGATCTCTCTAGCTCTGGAGAACCAACAGTTACCAGCCAGCAAAGAGACCGAAAGTTCAATCATAGAGGCGTGCAAGGCCATTACCGACATGCGGGCTGACCTGTTGATAGCACTCGGCTTGCGAAAGGTCTGAACGGAATGATCTTAGTCGGCAATCAACGCGGCGGTGCCAGCAACCTCGCACATCATTTGATGAAGGATGAGAACGAGCGTGTTCAGGTGCACCAAATCCGGGGTTTTGCCTCGGATGATCTGCATTCGGCATTTCGAGAATCTTTCGCGATGTCACGCGCAACCAAGTGCAAGCAACATCTCTTCAGCCTCAGCATGAACCCTCCGCAGGGTGCGGATCTGTCAGCAGAAGATTTTGAGCAAACTGCTGATCGCGCCGAAGAAAACCTCAGTCTCATTGGGCAGCCACGCGCGATTGTCTTACACACCAAAAATGGTCGTACACATGCCCATGCTGTGTGGAGTCGGATCAATACAGAAGAAATGCGGGCCGTACAGATGTCCTTTTCCAAACGCAAGATGCAGGATTTGTCGCGTGAACTCTATCGCGAACATGGCTGGCAAATGCCGCGTGGGTTTATGCGGCATGCCGAGCGTGATCCTAGAAATTTCACCCTTGCTGAATGGCAGCAATGCAAGCGCGCGAAACGTGATCCGAAGCAAATGAAAGAGGTTTTTCAGGATGCATGGGCGATTTCTGACAACCGCGCAACATTTGCGAATGCGCTAAAGGCAAACGGCTTGATCCTCGCCAAGGGGGATCGGCGTGGCCATATCGCTGTCGATCACAATGGCGAGGCATACGCGGTATCACGCTATGCCGGGATCAAGGCTAAACAAGTGCGAGATCGGCTTGGAAAGCCGGGTGATCTGCCAAGCAAAGGGGATGCCCACCGAATAGCCGCCGAACGGGTCACTGCTCGACTAGCTGAGCTGAAAGCTGAACAGGAACGCATTGCTCAGGAAAAATTGCGTAAGCTTGAGGTGCACCGTGAACGGCAGGCGCAAGAACAGGCGCTCAAGGCTGGACAGCTTCGGCAACAACAGCTTGAACGGCATTCCCAGATGCAGAAAGAGCACCAGGCGCGATTGCGTACAGGGCTGCGCGGGTTGCTGGATCGCCTTACTGGACGGCGAAAGAAAACAGAGATGCAAAACGAAATTGAATCTCAGAGTGCCCGAGATGCTGCTCTCGCTGAACGCCAAGAAATGGCCGCCCGCCAAGTGCAAGCCAATCAAGAGGTACAGCGCAGAGCTCGCGAGGCTCAAGCCCGTAAGGCCTATGTCCAGCAAGAGTTGCTAAAAGATATACAATCCCTTCGCCCCGGCCTCGAACGAAAAGCAGAAAGCAGACGAGACGCTTTTAAGCAAGAGCGCCGCACTACAAAAAAGCGGTCAACGCGTCGCGACCACAATCGCGACGGGCCATCTTTTGACCCCTAAGAATGGTTCAAATCTGCCTGCCTTGGGAGTTGCCTTCGCTTGCCCAACCCTTTGGGATGAAATAGTTATTTCATAGTTACCTTTGAAACCATCTATACAACCAAACACCCACGCGATACAGTAAAAAACAACGTATAATTGTTTCAGCTCAACCCATAACTAGGCGCGTAGCGTTATTTTAGGGATACTGCCCGTGTATTTGTCAAATATTAAGATTCAGAACTTTCGAAACTACAAACTCCTTGATGTCGCCTTGGCAGGAAACATCGTTGTCGTTGGTGAGAATCGTGTTGGAAAGACAAACTTAGTTCATGCCTTGCGCTTGATTTTTGACCCATCGCTTCCAGATCGCGCCCGAGAACTTAGCATTGGTGACTTCTGGGATGGGACTGATGGGTTTGATGAAAACAGCAGGATTGAAGTATCTGTCGACATAAAAGATTTTGAGGGTGATCTCGACGTATTGGCCGTCTTGACCGATTACCGATTGCCTACTGATGCAAGTACGGTACGTCTGACATATGTCTTCAAACCAATTGACGGGCTTGGGCACACCCCGGCCTCCAGCGATGATTTCGAGTTTTCTTGTTACGGAGGTGCCGACGAGAGCAAGAGGTTCGGACACGATCTAAGACGGCGGTTGACGCTCGATGTGTTGCATGCCCTGAGAGATGCAGAAAGCGACCTCGCCACTTGGCGAAGGTCTCCCCTCAGACCATTGATTGAAGAAGCATTTAGTTCGATTGATATTGATGACATCGAAGACATTGGTACAAAAATTGAAGAAGCGACGGACGCTCTTGTTGAGCTTGAGGAGGTCAGTGACCTCGAAGAGAAGATTGCCGCTTCTTTTCTCGAAATGAGCGGGCCAAAGCAGGATGTTAATCCTACACTAGGCTTCGCAGGAAATGATAATTCGCGCCTTTTACGGCAGATAAAACTGCTGATTGATGGCGGGCAACGCAATGTGGCCGATGCTAGCCTTGGTTCTGCAAATTTGATTTTCCTTGCCCTTAAGACACTTGAGCTGGAAGGCTTGATAAAAAAGAACCAACGCGACCATTCTCTTTTGGCTATCGAGGAACCTGAGGCGCATCTTCATCCGCATATGCAACGCCTTGTGTACAACGACCTTTTCGAAAAGTCCGCGAAATCCAATGGAGATCAACCAACTCTCCCTCTTTCCGTTATCTTGACCACACACTCACCCCATATCGCAAGTGTTGCTCCACTTCGGTCGATCTTGCTGCTACGGGAAACAACGGATCAGGGCTCTGTGGGTAGATCAATGGCATCTTTAGAGTTGACGTCTGATGATGTAGCCGATCTTGAAAGATACTTGGACGTTACGCGCGCTGAATTGTTGTTTGCTCGTGGTGTCATTCTTGTAGAAGGCGATGCGGAAAAATTCCTTGTTCCAGAGTTTGCTTCAGAACTGGGTATTGAACTCGACCAACATGGCATCTCAATTTGCTCAGTATCAGGGACGCATTTCAAACCTTACACTAAGCTTCTTGAGGCGTTATCCATTCCATTTTCGATCATCACAGATTGGGATAACGGAGCTGGCCAAAAACGCATTACTGAGCTTGTCCATCTCATTGACGATGTTAGCGGCAACGCTCGTAAATTAGATGTGGCGAAGGTCGACGAGCTTGCTGAAACTGACGACTACGATGCTTTTGATGCAAAGATTGCTGAATTTGGCATTTTTACCAACAATGAAACTCTGGAAGTTGATCTGATAAAGGGTGATTTTCGTAACCAGATCATTGATACCCTTCTGGAAGGAGGTTTCGGACCAAAGCGCACCAAACGGATCGAAGGCTATAAAACGGCCTATACTGACGATGATCAAAAACCGTTCCTTGCATTGGTCGAGGCTATCGGCAAGGGTCGCTTTGCTCAAAGACTGGCAACTCGAATTCATGGTGTAGAAGTTCCAGGCTACATTGGTGGAGCAATTCGGTACGTGGTAGACCGTGTCTAGTCGTGCGCTATACCAACGGGCAGCCGAAGACTTAAGGCCCAACGATGGCCAATGGCAGGCATACGAAGCCACAGGCCATTGTGTCGTACTTGCTGGTCCTGGAAGCGGCAAGACCAAGACATTAACCATAAAGCTCGCTCGTATTTTGTCCGAAGATGTTGAAAATCCTCGAGGTGTCGCCTGTATTACGTACAATAATGAGTGCGCTAGAGAATTGGAGAATCGCCTAGCGGGATTGGGCGTGGAGCCTGGTAAGCGAGTGTTTATTGGCACTGTACATTCGTTTTCGCTCACTCAAATTTTACTACCTTACGGCCCACTGTTAGGAGTTGGATTACCGGAAGAGTTTGGCATCGCTACACAACAACAACAAAGAATAGCCTTAGAAAACGCCTTCAATGAGGTGATCGGTGGTCCTGGGAACCCGCAGAACGCGCGCTTTTTAATGGATTTGTATCGACGTTCAAACCTAGATCGGGACCAACCCGCGTGGCGCGAAAGAAACGAGCAACAAGCGCGCCTCGTGGAAGCTTATGAGCGTCATTTGCGCGCGATGGGCTTGATAGACTTTGATGATATGCCGCTCTTGGCACTTCGCGCGCTTAAACAAAATCCATGGCTGAGAACGGCCCTTGTTGCAAAATTTCCAGTGCTTGCAGTTGACGAGTACCAAGACTTGGGGCGGGCCCTCCATCAAATGGTGCTCGGGCTTTGCTTTCGTTCGGGTATGCGATTACTGGCGGTTGGTGATGCGGACCAATCGATTTATGGATTTATCGGCGCATATCCCGAATTGCTGCAACGTCTGTCTGAACGCGACGATGTAGAAACAGTAACGCTTGGTTTGAACTACCGATGTGGATCGCAGATCGTTCAAGCATCCGAATACGCACTTGGAGAAGAGCGAGGATACCAGGTGCCAGCAGATGCGGATAATGGCACCGTTTACTTCCATCCTTCAACGGGTGGCTATTCGACACACGCAAACTCTCTTTTTTCCGAAATTTTGCCAGGCGTTCGAGCACGGAACCCCGGTTTGGAACTGGGGAATATTGGTATCTTGTACCCGGCTGCTTTCCTAGGAGATGAAGTTGCCGAGGCGGCTCAGGAACATGGCTATGGCGTCCTGCGTACCGATGCGAATGCGCTTTATCCAAGGTCATCAAGATTGATGCGTTGGTTGGAAGCATGTGCTTCATGGTGTTGCGAAGGGTGGAAACGAGGAGACCCAAGATGGTCCAGAATTGTCTCTGAAGGTATCCGCTTATTTCCCGAGCTATTGGGAGACAGAGAAAAAGGGCGGCAATTCGGACGCTCCCTTCTTGAATTGATGTGGCATCGCCGTGACGGGCAGTACGATCTTCACAACTGGTTATTGGAGTTTAAGCAAGGATTACTTGCTCCTCTCATGGCGTCCGAAAGAACCTTTGTCGAAGAGCAAACTATACTCGACAATTTTATCTCGCGCCTAGACGCTGATGGTGACATTGGACAAATGAGACTTGGGCAATTCAGCGGCGAAGGGGCCGGAAACGACCGCATCAATTTGTCAACGCTACATAGCGCAAAAGGCCGAGAATTTGATGTGACCATATTATTCGGCATGGATAATGGAAGGATTCCACGCGCGAATTCGTCTCAAGCCGATATCATTGCCGCACGGAGATTGTTCTATGTAGGCTTTACCAGAGCGCGTACGGAGCTTCATTTGATTTATTCCTCGCACAATCCTTCGCCATTTGTGACAGAAGTTGGCGAACGAATTGGGTAACCTCCTATCCGCACCTGAATCTTAATGGAGCGAGGGTTCCCGTCGTAGAAAGGTACAAAGGTTGCTCCGCGTTGTTGTTGCGACGAAGCTCCCCCAGTTTCTTCCTTTTATGATGCCCGGTAGATGAGAATGTCGCCAGCGATGACTATCTCGCCATAATCCATGCTCAAATCGCGAGCGATGGCGTCATAATCGATGTAGAATTGCAGGCTATCGGGAATGTCGCCATACAAGCCTTCTTCAACGAACAACTCTGCCAACTCGCGCATACTGCTGACGTGGTAGAGGTCTATTCCGTGATGATCTGGGTCAACGTCAGGATCAAAGTCATAGCCACATTCACCGACGGCAATGATCACAAGGATTTTCTGCCAATCCTCCCAAGTTTCAATGCAGTCAAGATAGTCACGAAAGTTCCCCTGATTGATACAGATGGCCTTGGCCAACTCGCAATCTATCTGCTCTCCGTCGATAAACTGGATTTCAAATTCTTCAACAGGGTCACCGTTGCAGTTGGTTAGTGTCGCGACCTTTGCGCCAAATTCACCGGCACTTGTGAAGTAGAAACCTGTGGCACTGATGTCATAGGGCTGTGCATGTAGGTTGGTCGTCATATCATCCTCGCTTTCTTTGGTTCGAAGGCGAAGCCGATCTCATCAACTCCGCGCTTGAACCTCTGCCCAGCGGCGAGCGTCCCTTTTTTAAAGCCGCGCAAGCGCGGCTTGGGACGTTCGATCAAACTTCCGGGGATGGGTCATCCTCTTCTCGGGAGACCGCTTTAGCGGCGGCAAGAGGATTGACGCACAGCCCTTGGGCGTCCTCGGATTTGATGTAAGCTGGAAGAACAGGTTCGAAGCGGGCGGTATGCACGCGTGATGAACAGAAAGTGGCGGCAACCATGCCGCCTCAAACTCAAATGCAAAGGACTGAAGTCTAAAGGATACGGAGGTAAGCCTCAGTTCTTGAAAGCCTCGTCAGGTGAGGATTGCCTCCTGATTTCGGGTATTTATGGATATTCTTTTGGGTGTCTTCTCTCAAAACTTGCTTATATGGACATTTTTGGGTATATTTATGGGTATGAGTTTAAACATCCATACCCTCGAGATCACGCCCCAAATCCTTGCTATCATCGCAGAGATTGATGAGTTTAAGGGTGCGTGGAAGGCCCTTGGCACGCTAGCGCCAGAGCGTTTGTCGGCCCTGCGCCGTGTCGCAACGATTGAGAGTATTGGCTCTTCAACCAGGATTGAAGGTAGCAAACTATCCGACAGTGAAGTCGATAAGCTGCTTTCGAATATCGAGATACGGCAATTCGAAACACGGGATGAGCAAGAAGTCGCAAGCTACGCCGAAGCAATTGAGACAGTCTTCGCCAGCGCGGATGTCATCACGCTCACCGAAAACCATATCAAACAGCTTCATCGTGACCTGCTGCGCCATTCAACAAAGGATGAGAGGCACCGGGGCGAGTACAAGACAGGCACGAACCACGTCAGCGCCTTCGATGCCCAAGGCAATGAAATCGGGGTGGTGTTTGAAACCGCAACGCCCTTCGACACGCCCCGTTTGATGAATGAGTTGGTAGAATGGACAAACCGTACTCTTGAACAAAAGGAACTGCATCCGCTGCTGGTAGCAGCGATCTTCACTGTGGTATTTCTCGAAATCCACCCGTTCCAGGATGGCAATGGCCGTCTGTCACGTATCCTGACCACGCTCATCCTCATCCGTAGCGGTTATGAGTATGTGCCTTACAGTTCCCTTGAAAGCGTGATTGAACAAAGCAAGGAGAGCTACTATCTCGCCCTGCGCCGCACTCAAGGCACGATCCGCACAAACTCCCCCGACTGGCAGCCCTGGTTGATGTTTTTCCTACGCGCCTTGCAACAGCAAAAAGCGCGGTTGGAAATCAAGATGAACCGCGAAAAGTTGCTTATGGCACAGTTGCCGCCACTCAGTGTCGAAATCGTCGATCTCATCAAGAGACACGGTCAACTAAAGAACGCACAGATTGTCGAGCTGACAGGCGCGAACCGTAACACCGTAAAGAAGCATTTGAGTGAACTTGTCATCGGCAATCACATATCAAAGCAGGGTGCTGGCAAGGGAACAAGCTACGTTTCAAGCTAGCCATCGCCGTTCAGACATCCATTTTTGCGGGCTTTGGCAACAAAATAACCTTTTCGATTCCATCCAAGCTTTCAAGACCGTTCTTCAAAGTCCTGTATTCTTCAGTTTGACGGCATTCGTCCCAGACAAACGCAATCATGGAATTGTATCCTGTCCCGTCTCGTAGATAGAGTGAGCGATCCGCTGCAATTTCATCGGTAAGTTTCTTGAGCTGAGACTGTCCCTTCTTTCTTAGGAATTTGACCTCGACAATCGCGCCAAGCGACGGGACGCCCAAATCTGCCCTAGGAGTCGTATGCCCCAATTTTTTTAATGACTCTTCATCTTCAAGGTCAGGAAAGATCGGGCGCAGAACCGTCCAAAGCAAATTCTGGACATGATACTCATGCATCATGCGCCATTGTTCTGGTTCGACGGATTTTACACGTTGCTTGGTCTCGAAAGTCCAGTGGGACATAGAAGCTGCTATTCCCTCAAGAACTTCTACCAGCTCCGGCACTCCTGCGCCATGAACTGGTAGTCGAGCGAGAGCAGCGACCGATGCTTCATAAACGCCTTGAAATGCGGCTTTGCGGCTAGGGTCAGAATCCTCTGCGTTCTCTAAAACGCTCTGCCAAGCGTTGGCCCGCCTGTCTTTGCAAATTTGCCGACCAAGAGCACTGTCGATACTGACAGACAAAACATCATCCATTTCCTCATCGAACGGCTTGTTTAGAACAACCAACTTTGCTGCACGAGCAAAGCCTCCGTACCATGGGTCATCATTCAATGCGTCAATTGACTTTTCAACGAGTTCAAGGAACCAAGATGTGTCAACATCGCGTTGTTGCAACGCGCGATAACCAAGCGCCACGCCCAGCAAAGCCACACCGTCAATCGCGAAGCGCTCAGCTTTCCCGCCCGTAAAGTAACTTCGACCGCTGAGGTGTTCTACGCCCGCCAGAAACTCTTTTTCGTCATCCTGTCCAAGCGTCAAATTAAAACCGTTGATCGCAGTTTGCTGGTATGGAACTCCGATGGTCCCTCCCTCAACTCCAGGCAAAAGTCTTAATTTGGGGCTTACAAATCTACAAAATGCCAAGACATGGGGCGGAACATCTTTGTCATCCCAACCATCATATATCGCCTGCTTGATGTCTACTATATCCATCACAAAAACCACGGCGTCCGTCCAATTTCCCGAAACTTGACGGCATCGTCATCCCAGCTTGCCACTTGCTTTAGGCCAATAAGGCGTTCTGCAATCAAGTCGGAGTACTTGATCGTTATTGGAAATGGTTCCGGCGTCATCACACGCCACGAATGAGCTGTGAAATCGAAAGCCTGTCGTGCCAAATAGGTCATATCCTTGAATGTCGAATTTCTGTGAAGCTTCAACAAGCATGCTTTTGGCAAACCATCTGATGGTTTCTTGAGTTCTGAAGCTCCTGCGAACACCACCAAAGACTCAAAATCTCCAAGCTTTAAATGTGTTCCCCGCGAAGGTCCGAGAATTCCTTTTCTTTTGTTGGCGTCCTGTTGCCATGCGGGCAGGCCTTTCTGGTTGTGATCAAAGATTACGAAGGGATGGGTGGGTGCAATATGGATAAATGCGTAGGTCACATTCTCCAACTCTAAGCCCTCGACAGCGGCTTTGATGGCTTCTGCCTCAACATCTTTCGGGGGTTTGAACATGTGGAAGATCAGACGCACCCGATCTGAGCTTTTCCAATTGTCGACAGTTCTAATTCGTTGAATTGTACGTTTAAGGCTTTCAGTAAGTGTCTCCGCGTAATCTTCAAATTTCACAACGCCTGTTCGTTCACTCAAGTGATAGCCACCGTCACTGGAAAAAACGGTTGTGATACCAACATGTCGCGCGGAGGGACCAAATCTGCCAGAAGATTCTGTGTGTGAACCAAGTCCGATGACCAGTTCATGAGCCACCGTCTGTTGGGCGCTCAAAAGCCATGGCCGCCCACCTAACTTGGCGTACGTCGCCAGGCTCAACTGGTTCATCGTGAATACGAGACTTTTGTCCTGCTCACGCATTGTCTCGATGCGAACATTTTGGACGGCAACATGATTTCTTAGCAGCGTCGCCTTTGTTGCGAAATACGGGTTCTGCGCACCGGGAAGTTGTTTGAAACTCTCTTCGATTTGGACAATCGCAAGGTCCCAACTCTCGCCTGTATCCGCTGCATGCTGCAAAGCCTCCTCACATGCGCTCAAATACCCTTCCATGGCAGGTGTGCTGGTTGTGAATGTCTCCACATAAGGGCGATCCAATTTGAACCGACGTAAAAAGCCGTCGCCATAAGGCTCGCGACCATTTGTCCCCGTTGTAACTCCAGGCATCCCGTCAAGAAATTTCGCTATAAAGGCATCAACTTGCCCTTCAAATTGAGCCTGACAGATAACTGCAACCTTTAGCTTTTTGGGAGTAAATGTACGCTGGTCATAGGGGCCATTTTTTTTGATCCCTCGTTCATTCCAGTTGTCATTTCGAGTTCCCGCTGGATCGAATACCAACGAAGGTTTGTCTATTGTTTCGACGTCAGGAAACCACCCGCTGTGAGTGGAAACCATCTCACCGATGGAGAATTTTAACCCTGGCGTCGCCTCAAGGTTGTCTTGATCCAAGAACTTTAGAGTTTGCTTTAAGGTGTCTAGTCGACCACGACCACCCTTCAAGTGAGCGATCTTGGTTCTGACTTCGGCCAGCACCCTTTTTGCAGATTGAGGGCTGATAGAGTTCACCAACCAATCAAAATCGACGCGACTGGCGGTTAGCCGAGCTTCTGTTGCATTTACTGTTTCGAAGCCATCCCGATGATCTTCCAAATGAAGAATATTAGCATCAATCTTGGCAACTTTGCCCACTGTGATTGGACGATCTCCAACCCGAAAATCTCTACTAGGAACATCGACCATTACATATCGCCCGACAAGGTCGATGCCTTCCTCAATCAACGTGGCGCAACTCGCTAGAACACGGGATTTGGTCCGTGCATCGCACAGAAGCCCAAAGCTTGGTTTGTCGTTAGCTTTGTAGATTGTTCGAGGCGTAAATTGCATGAGTGGAAGCACCTGAACCAAGCCGTTAAGTCCATCGTCTTGAACAAAGTTTCCTTTGGGATTGCCCAGCACTTCGACAGGATAATCTGAGACAATCTCGCGGCGTTTATGAAAGCTTCTGAGAAGTGCAGCGTTCAACAACGATGCCCACATATGCGGAGAATCGCGGAGGTCAATTTCTGAGGTCTTATCGGCGAGGGGTTCGGCACCAGGGGTGATGGGAATGTCGATGATTGCATCCATTTCCCAATCACGCCTGAAGACATGTGTTTCGCTGAATTCAGCCCTAAGTTCGCGAAGAACTTCTTCGTCGTAAGAACGGAAGCCAACCGAAATTTCAGACTCCCCGGTTAGGCTGACGGGCGCAAAATTTAAGCTTAATAACTGCTGCGACATTTGTCCTCAAATCCATCTGTTTGGTTGTGGCTCTTGCCATTTTGTTATCAACCAATTCGAAGATACCATCTCATCGGTATCCCAGGTACTTATACACAGTACTTATATACAACTTTTGGTGGCGAACATTCCAGTACGCACAACAAGTTGGGATTTGCAGGGGGGTGAAACGGGGGGCGGCACGCCCCCCTAGAGTGAGGCGAAGCCGAGCGCCAAGATGCGCGGTACTACCACCGCGCACATCTTGCGTAAGCCAGAATCTTTCGAATAAGGACGCCGTAAGTGGTCATACCCAATGGTGCTACCAATCAAACTGACATCTGCCAAACGCTACAGCTATCTCGGCAGCTTTGCCGTACTGAAGTAGCTCTCCACCATTCTAGCCACAGTACCGATAGTGCCGATCCGTGTTGATAACAGCTTGGACATGTCCTCGCCTGACTGTACCTTGGTGAATTTTGCCAAAGGGACGTATACAAAAGCCTCGCCATTCTTGGAGTTCGTCTTCTGATCGCCGTGTTCGATGGCATCCAGCGCGCTGATGAAGTACCAAGTATCACCACTGCTTTTTGCATCTTTGTAAGCGTACCAAAGGTAGATTTTGAACTGCGTCTCAAACTCAATCGACTTTGCGAGGTCCGTCGGGATGTTGAGGCTGAATCCGCTTTTTGTCACATTATGATTTTTTACATCGATTGCGATAAGCCCGATGCTCGGCAACAATATCAAGAAATCTGGGCGCTTCAGAGCACCCTTGAACACATTCGCCAGGTCATCTGCATTCTGCTTTATCTCAATGAAACCAAAATTGTTTTCGTTCAACCAAGTGGAAAAGGATTTTTCTCCATCGCGGCCTTGTTCTATCCGTGAGTTCATAGATTAAAGTAGACCACGCCACAAAAACGTACTCAAACAAAACGGACTATCAACAGCAACTTACCCACCACGTTGTTTCGCGCTGTCATGGCCTATGCCGCGCGATAAAGGCCAACCCGTTTGAAGCTTCGTATCAAGGTGCTTTCAGACACGCCAAACTGCGCTGCCGTCTGCTCATATGTTTTGCCCTCTTGGTTTAGGAACCGATGGGCCTCGATAATGGTTTCGTTCGTCAGGGACTTTGGCCTGCCGATCACCGCACCTCTTTCGCGGGCGGCCTGCAACCCGGCACAGGTGTTTTCACGAATTAGGTCACGGCTGAATTCTGACACGGCGGCGAACACATGAAAGACCAGCTTGCCGCCCGGTGTCGTCGTATCGATACCCTCGGTCAGCGAGCAAAATTGAATGCCCTCGTTGTCCAGCCGGACAAGCAAGTCGGAAAGATGCAGCACTGATCTCCCCAGACGATCCAGCTTGTATACAACCAGAGTGTCACCTTCGACCAAAGATCGAACTGCTTCGTCCAACCCTGGGCGTTCGGCTTTTCCGCCAGAAACCCCGTGATCATGATAGATGCGCCTGCACCCAACAGATTTAAGCGCATCCAACTGCATGTCCAATCGCTGATCCTCGGTCGAGACACGGGCGTAACCAACCAATTGGCTTGTTGACGTGGTGGGGCTTAGGGGCTTTGGCCAGAGTTTCATAACATGCTTCCTTTTTGGGGCTAGCTAAATCGTAGGGTTTAGACAGCCCGTCATTTTTCATTCCCTTTCATCGACTTAGAACAACAGACCCGAGGAAACCCCGGTGTTGCCGTTGGTGGAATTTTCATAACTTTGCGTCTATGTAGCGTAGTCAAAAACGTACGGTTTTGATTGGATCAGACAGGGGATGTTCTGCCAATTCCCAGAACGGCTTTTCAGTTGTTTTTCCACGGAAATTTCCGAGTCGGGATGCAAGCGGCTCATCGATACGGCTCGGCTCGTTTCGACGCGCTATAAATAATGCACAAAAACACTCAGATTATAGATTGACAAGAAAGATTGTTTCAAAAAGTTTGCATTTTTGTGCTGATTTGTCTATATTTAGCCCCGCAACGCAAAAATATAACAATATGTTGCAGAGGTGTGTGTCTGACGCGAACGACTATGCGAGGACACAAATGGCCCAGGCCAAACAAGCAAGTAGAATATTCGGTGCGGTGACTGGAGCAGTTCTCGCGGCGAGTGCTGTGCTCACCCCATTTTCGGCAGCAGCACAAGAAGTAACACCAGCAGCACAGCCCCAAGGCAATGCGTGGAGTGATGAACTAAGAGCCTTTGACGAAGCTGCCACAGACGCTCGTGACTATGCGGAGCAAAATTTCGGTGTAGGAATTCTGATACACGTCGGCGAGGACTTCCCAAATGAGCATTTCGCGACACCGGAAGATTTTGCGAATGTTATGGTCGGGTTATTCGAAGGAAAATACCAAACGCCAGCGAGAGCTTTCTTGAGTCCTAACCCTGGCACAGCAAATACTGGGCTGACGTTCCATATTGGGCACCATATCCACGGTGCAAGCAACGGTACTGAGGTAAAGAATGTTGGACAATCACTTGCTGCGATGCCCGATATTGTTGAGCAGCTTCGTATTGTCAAAGAAGTCGCATCGCTGGAAACAGACCAACCCACCCTTAATGGCGGTTAGGTTGGCGATACCGGATTAAGATCGATTGTTGGCTCCGGTGCGATCTCAGAGTTTTCATCTGACAGTACGGATGCGGCTTCGAAATTTTCATTGAGAGTCATGCTAGCCATCGACAACGCACCGAAACCTGATGAGTTATCGGGAAGTGCGTCCATAGATGCGTCTCTTGCCTCATCCTGAATATCACGACTTGTTCTACCAAGTTCATCATTTACCAGTCCATCACGAAGAATGTCGCCAGCATCATAGTTTGTTGCGGCAATCTCGCTCACTGTAGCTGTTGCCTCAGCGGATGGAGCAATGCCACTTGGGTTTGCAGCGTTTATACGATCACGATGTTCAACAATTTCTATATAGGACGCTTCACGTTTGATATATTTCGCTAGCGGGTCATTTTCGTATTGAGGTAGTACATTACCTTGGCCGTCGAGAATTTCGGCACTCACAGCGATGACAACTCTACGATTATAGTCAGCGTCACTTTCACCATTGCTGCGAACAGGCATGTCTTGACCAAGTATGCCGCGTGAGTAATCTTCAAATGACTGACCTGTTTCGGATTCAATCATTGAAACAATATCGTTGATTTCGGCATCATTCATTCCGCCAAAGACATTTTCTGCAATGTAGGTATCTAAGTCGCCAGAGCGCAGGAGTTCGAGGAATAGCGCATCGGAAATTTGCTGTTTCCCTCTACGCTCTGCTTGCTCATCACGGGAATTTTGAACGTCCTTGGTGGCCGCAGCAGAAGTTTTGTGAATACCTTCAACTGAGCCGCTCTTCAGACCCATCTCATCGTTGATGCGCTGATTGGTGGTCAATTTTGACTGTTTTTCGGCATGCAGAGTGTGCTCGGGCTTCGCATCCGCGAAGCGCTGCATTAACGCGCCATGCTCTTCTAAACCTACCATTTCAAACTGTCCCCACACTTCCCTACAGCCTCATTTCACGGGCGTATTTGGTGCGTAGGGTATATTCTAGGTAATCTTGGTTAAGATTTAGTTATGGAAAATATTGGATTTTAATAAAATTTTATCTAGTTTTCGAAAACTCGCGGGTTACGTGCCTGATGTGCTTGAGGTGGGCCGCAAGGATGGTTTTGTCTTCTCCCGTAGCCAAGCGACCTAACCTATGCTCTGTAAGGCCTTTCGGGGTCATTGGTCCTTTGAGTATGATGCGGCGACAGGAGTTGTGGCGCTTCTGAAGCACCGAACTCAGTTCTTGCGCCAAAGCGTCACAGATTACTATCAATTGGTTGTCATCGGAAAGGCTATCCAGCTTCGATAGCGGTACAATGCCTGCATAGGCTTCGAAAATCGCGTCCACATCAGCTTTGGGGGCGGATTTCGCCAAGCCTGTAATCCAACTCTCCATCTGAGCAAGCTTGAGCTTAGAGCCTTCAGGTAACAGCCCTCGGCTGCGCATGTAGCGCAAGATTTTATTGGGGCCGAGGCCAGTGCGTTCTTTTTCTGCACAAAGCCTTGTTAAGGTTTGCTCATCTATCGCTGCACGCTCAGGGAAACTTTCTTTCATCACAATGAAATCATAGCAGAAACTTGAAGTGATAGCACCTTCCGACGGTTCCGTGATGGTGCCACCTGAAGAGAAAGACGTTGCCAGGGATTATAGCAGCTTGAGTAGTCCGATACCGGGGCTATAGTTCGTTCTCAAGCGACCGTTGGGATTGAGAAGAGCAATGAGAAAAGAAATTGTTCCTCTCAAACGCAAAAAGGTAGTCTTACTGACTGCGTATGACAAAGAATGGCGGCGGTTGTTATGGCAGGCTTTTCGAAGCGAGCGACAGCAGTTCCCAACGGATGGCCGCGAAGTGTTCGCAAGTCATGTCGAAGACATTATTACCCGCTCTTTACCCAAACTTGAAGTTGAGACTACCGATGGGAAGAAGTATGAGGGGCACAAGTATTTTCCCACCGCTGAAACTTATAGTAACTTCCTGAAAAACGGACTCTCCCCTGCGGCAGGGCGGATATCTGGAAGAACCAGTACGCTTCAGATTATTCATTTGTACCTCTGGTTAAGAAGGCCTGAATCTGTAGCGGCATGGCAGAGCAATAGGTCCAACCGGGAGCTTTGTGAGTTTGTCGATGGTGCAGACAAAAATTTTCGAACCTATGATCCACAGTCCATTTTTCCAGTTGCGACAAGAATATTCAAAATGCAACAGTGTCAACCGATGAGGAATTCTGCCCGACTTGAGCGTTTTTATCATGCAACAGAGGTTAAAAAACTCGATGAGCAAAGCAAACGCGCACGAGCATTTTTGAAAGGACAAAACTCTGAGTCTTCCAGTAACTTTGAGTTTTGGGGTATCATCTTCCCAGTAGAATCCGCAGGCACCACACGAGGCACACTGTTCTTTTCAGCGGAGGAATGGGAATGGCTTGAAGCTACCTTTTACGATGATGTAAGTGCCGCAAAATTCAACTTCATCAACAACCGCGAAGCTGAAGACTCCATTGTCATCGAAGACCGGAGCATTGACCTGAGGGAGGGATTCGAAAAGCCGAAAATACCAAAAAACAGAGGGCACTGGGTTATTCGCATGAACGACATTCTTACCGGAGAAAAACTGTTCGCAAAAATTGGGCCTATTAACTTAGGCCAGCTTCCAGCGCCTCTTTGGGAGAACAATGCCGACAAAGGTAATCAACCGAACTGGGTCTATAGGACAAAGGATGATTTTGATCATTTTTGCCAAACTTCGGCCGCCGCCGTTTTCCCTCCTGACGCTGAAGAAAAACCCGTTTTGCTACCTGCGCCGATACTTGAAAGCGATCTGAACATATTAAATTTGCTCACGGGCCGGAGCCAGTGATACAATGGTAGCGTCAACAAAAAAAAGAAATAAGGGAGGGCTTCTGAGGCGCTTTAATATCATCGAAGCAATTTTAAAAAGCGATCTTCAAGGTGTTCAACGTGCTATTGAAGAGGATGCGTATTGTGTAAACTCAATTCATGAACCAAGTGGCATGAATGCGCCAATGTTAGCCGCAGCAGGTAGACTGCCAACCTTTTTGGAAGAGATATTGCGTGTTGGTTCGGTTGTTGACTTTGCGCATCAAAGTAAAGGCGGACATGACTTGTTGGGCGCGGCAATGATGTCTTCTGATCCAGAGATTATTGAACAGGCCCAGTCGGCGTTAGAACAATTCGCCCCTCATATTATCAATAACTGGCCTGAGCCATAGGGTGCTGCTGAGGGATTCTCATGTAAATGGACTTCGCTCCCAAATTTTCCAGATATTTTACTGCTAGGTACTACCTGAAATCTTAATGGTTGTTCTCAACTTCAGTTTCTCGCTGAGACAGGACAAACCATGACCAACTTACTGCAAACGACTGCGATTTCTCTTTCAATGTCTCTAATTAGCGTTGGAGGAACAGTCTGTTTGAAACGCTCATTTGCCCCTGGCAAGCAACAGCGTTTCATAAGCTGCATTGCGGGCTATGCGGCCTGCGCGGCACTATTCCTCGTTTTGCTAAGGGAAAGTGAACCAGCTTTCCTTTCTGGCGCAACTTCGATCTTGCAGATGGGCCTTGTCACATCCTTTGGGGTCTGGATGAGCGAGAATATGTCCGCCGCACAGTGGGTTGCTCTGGTCCTGGCAATGGCCAGTGCCTCCTCCACCATTCTCATTCCAATTCTATAGAGGAAAGGAAACACCATGTTTGGATCAGGTTTTGGACGCGGGTTACCCGCAGCTTACGATCCGTTGATCAAGATCACAGCCCTGATCGGCACTGTGTTTGTTGGCCCCTCTATTTGGCCACTCATATCCCCCATGGTCTCGGGAATTTTGGTGAGCCAGTACAGCCACTCGACTGCCGTTCTACTGGCGGGGTGTATCCGCATCGCCAGCTTCCCAGCCTGTTACCACCTGCTTAAGGCCGCGCTGCTTGCAGCGGCGATGGCCTTCACTGCTTTCACCACGAAACGGCTCATGTGAGCTACATTTAGCAAAGGAGAAAAACATGAAAGTTCGCGTCCCAATGAGCGGAAAGCTACGACTGCAAATGATCGGTTACGGCATCCTAACGTTCATAATCTGCATCTGGTTGCGGCCCTACGTAGCAGCAGATGCCGCTCAAACACTTCTCGGAGTGGGCATTCTAGCTGGGCCTGTTGCCGTTCTCGGCGGCATCGTTGGTGTGCAGGATCATAAACTCTAAATTGAGGAATTCATCATGAAAGCTACTCGGTTTCACGGCACCCGAACAACAGCAAAATTACTATGCGCAGGCGGGGTTTGCAGCTTCGGTGCGTATAAATTTTTCTCAAACCACCCTACTGAAGATGGAATGATATGGGGGGCATTCTTAGCGGTCTTGGCTGCTTTGTGCTTCTACAGCGGGTTTAGCGGAAAGTCGTAAACATACCCGCCAAAGACGGTGATCTCGTGAGCCATGCTCGCGAGATCACCGGGAAACAAACCAGATAACTGGCCGGGGCGGTGCTGTAACACCACCCGGTGCTTTTTCCCAAGTTTAGGGAGCAAACGCAAAGAGAATTCACATGATTGATCTTTCTAACAACCCCCACGGTTCTGCGTGGGTTGCTGACGCACGCGTGCGCCGGAAAGCGGGCCTGTATAAGAAAACCGGATTTTATATTGGAACGGATGAGGCTGGACGGCCCTGCCATTCGGACCAGCAAGCCGCCGTGATGATATGTGGCGGCGCACGTTCTTTGAAGGGCAGCCTGATCATACCGGGATTGGTAGATGGGTGCCTGAATGGTGACTTCGGCCCCGTTAACATTGTTTCAATGGATTGGAAACGCCAGAATGGGGAGATTGCCGCTCTTCAAGTAAGGCAAGGACGCCACATCATTTCTATAGCGCCTCGCGAAGCCGTTTCGAGCAACATTGACGTTCTGTCATACATTGACCCCAAGTCGCCCGAACTGATCCCATTAGCAAAGCTCTTTGCTTCAAACTGGATTCCATTTTCCGGTAGCCCCCAAGCCCAGTATTTCGAAGGCACCGCACAACGTATTACCGAAGCCGTTTTGGTTACGCTAGCGCGCCTCAAGGGGTCGGTGTCTCTGCCCGAATTGGCAGATGTGATGTCAGGCCTTGGTGACGCCACCGATGAATGGCTGTCTTTCGAATATCATCTCTCAGTCGCTCCAGAAGCCCAGTACCGGAAAGTCGCACAAGAACTTTCCCGTTTGCGAGAACAAGGTTCTGATTCAGGCGGGTACAACGGTATCAAGAACGAAATCGCCAAAGCCTTTGCCGTGATGAGCGACCCCCAGTGGCGTAAGGTCCTGTCACCGCCCTATGATTTTTGCCCCTCGCAACTGACCAAGGATGGTGCGCCGCCTTATCTGGTCAATATTGCGGAGAACATAGACTATGCGAAAACCTCCGGTGGTGTTCTGCGTGCAATCTATACGTCGTTTTTGATTTACAAGCGACGCGCACCTATCTCGACGACTCGTGAACAAGTCTGGCTGCTTGATGAAATCGGTAACATCGGCGGAGCATGGCCCATGGCTGTCGAGCTGGCAACGTTCGGACCGGGCTACCGTATTCGACCAATTTATGTGGTCCAGTCTACCGCCCAATTCGACAACCTTGCACCCAAAGCCTCGACTATCGTGCCGAATTCTTGTGGAACGCAGATATTCACGGGCATCCGGTCCGTCGAGCAAGCCTCGATTGTCAGCCGCCAATTGGGCAAGACCACCCTTGAATATAAAGACCCTGCTCAAACTCAACGTGAGGAAGCAGCGCAACAAAAGGCTATGATGGCCATGGTTCTTGGTAAGACTGATCCCGTTTCAGCAATGATGGCATCATCCCACCATGAACGTATGGCTCAGCAGCCGAAGCGGATGCCCCGAGATATCCGCACTCTGGATGAATTGCTCCGAGAACCCAATGGGCGCGCCTTCGTGTTCATGCCTGGTGTTCTCGAAAAGCCTTTTTACGCACACATCCCAAAGTATTGGCAGAGGCGTGACCTAGCAGGAAAATACCTAGCCGACCCATTCCATGCGAAGCCCGGAACTGTCGAAGTAAAGACTTGGTTGGGCCAACGTCACCGTCAAGTAGTGACCGAACCAGTTCCGTCAAAATATGCTGATTGGCCGCAGTACCGAGACACGGGTCTCTGGTCTTACGTGAAAGGATTCCGTCCGTGAAACCCAACAATTTCCCCCGTGAAGGTATGCACTCGCCCGTGACCCAACAAGCCGTAAAGCGGCTGGAAAATGAGCGGCCTGTGCTGAATCCAGAACGCCACTACACGATTGGCGGCGCAGCAGAGGCAACAGTGCATTCCAGTCTTTATGCTGAACGTGAGGCAGCAATCACCAATGGTTCACGGCGCTTAAACCATGCGTCAGACAAGGTTCGAACCCAGTTCGCTGCTCATAAGTCAGATGCGCGTACGGAATATATTCGCGCACAACGCGAGGCTGCCAGTGCCCCAGCGCGTGGGCGAAACCGAACTCCCACCCATTCCCGTTAACTCAACCAAAGAAAGGAAAGATCATGACCGACCATAGCAATCAGAAAAACCACCCTGTGGCCAAGCACCGTGACGGAGCATTGGAGAGTGCAGTTTGGAAACACGAGACCGATAAAGGCCCTGTTTTTAATGTAGAGCGAACGCGCTCATACAAAGACAAGGACGGCAATTGGCAGAAAACGCATATCATCTCCGAGCGCGATCTCTTGAAGGCAGCACGACTGGATCAAAAAGCCTACGAGAGCATTCAAGAGTTACGCGCTCCGAACCGTGAAAAATACATCGAGCAACAAAAGAATATGTCTCAAGACTCCACTGCACGCGAGCATCCTCGAGAACGGTAACGACCCGAGATTGTTCTTGATGAAATTCAAAAAAGAGCATATGTTCTTCCTTTGTTCTCATCAAGATCAACCCGAAAGAGGAGAAGAACCACAATCCACAAACAGAAAGACAGGCTATCGTGCAAAACAACAGTAAGGACCCCAAACTCCCTTCCATCCAGCCCCGGCGCGCACTGACACTGGATGTCGAAAAATACCAGCAAATGCTGGATGCGCCCGGAACAACAGCGAAGCAGCGTGAAGAATTCCTGAAAGCCACCTGGAACGTCGTTATCGCCTTTGTTGATCTCGGATTTGAAATTCGATCCGAGGATCACTGTGGACAAAGTGGCGTAAGCCAAGATGAGACCACACTTCGGGCTGAGGATTTGATAGAATTAACACAACTCAATTTAAGCGAAGCATTTGACTTATTGGCATGCGCAAGCGCGCCGGGAAAGGAGTAACCAGACATGTTCGAGCAGCAACATATTGATTATCAGGACAGTTCCGTCAGCTATGAAGCGGTGTTGTATCTGAGGGTTTCCGATCTAAAGCAAAAAACCAAGGGCAGCGGTCTGCAATCCCAGGAAACACGTGGAAGAGAATATGCGAAATTCCTTGGGATTCCGGTTGCCGAAACCTTCCACGATGGCGGTGTTTCTGGGAAAATTCTAGATCGCCCCAATGTCCAGCGTATGCTGCGGTTCCTTAGGAATGCGCCATCAGGTGTTCGCTATGTCGTTATCATCGACGAGATCAGCCGGTTAGCCCGTGACTATCGCGTTCACTTCGATCTGCGTGACGCCATTGATGCGGCAGGTGCCTTGCTGGAAAGTCCTTCCACAGTCTTCAAAGCTGTGCGCGATGCCGACAGCAACTACACAGAGGGCATTCAGGCACTTGGCGCACAGCATTGGCGTGAAAAGAACGCCGAAACCACCCGAAATCGAAAATGGGCACGTTTGAAGGGTGGTTACTGGCCCTACAAAGCACCGCTTGGCTATAAGATGCAACGCGTTGAAGGGCACGGTAATTTACTTGTGCGCGATGAACCAATCGGCTCCGTCCTTCAAGAGGGTTTTGAGGGCTACGCCTCTGGTCGGTTTTCCACGCAATCTGAACTGAAACGTTTTTTTGAAGCGCAACCTGATTTTCCTAGCCGATTGCCTGATGGCTCGATTCGCGTGCAACGGGTTACCGACCTCATTACCCATCCAATCTACGCGGGCTATGTGCATTGTGATATTCTCGGCGTTTCTCTTACCAAAGGGCAACATAAGGGTTTAATCACTCTGGAAACCCATGATGCTATGCAGGCAAGGCGAAATTCCACAGCCGTTGCACCTGCCCGAAAAGACATCAATCTGGATTTCCCTTTGCGTGGATTTGTGACCTGTAGCGACTGTGACAAGCCACTGCGCTCTTGTTGGTCAAAAGGAAAATCAAAAAAATATCCATACTATCTTTGCCAATCTAAAGGCTGCGAAAGCTACGGAAAATCGATCCCTCGTGCCAAACTAGAGGGCCATTTCGCAGAACTGTTGAAAACAATGCGCCCCTCTCAAAAGTTATTCCAACTGGTCAAAGCAATGCTCTTTGATGCCTGGGAACAACGAAGCAATCAGGCCGATGAAATCAAAGTCACCCTGAAACGCGACATCAGAGCGCTTGAGAAGCAGGTTGATGGCTTGCTCGACAGAATGGTCGAAACGACCAGTACCCGCGCCATTCAAGCGTTCGAGCGCAAGATTGATGAGCTTGAACGAAAAAAGTTGCTGGCGAAAGAAAAGCTGGCACACGCTGGTGCTCCAAGAAAGACAGCATCTGAAATGCTAGAACTCTCAATGCGTTTTCTCGCAAACCCTTGTAAACTATGGGAAACAGGCAACATCAAGTTGCAAAGATTGGTACTTCGGCTGACCTTTACCGTACTGTCGTGAGGGAGGGTATAGAACACCAAAAACCACCTTACCATTCAGTATGTTAGGCGCTTTTTGCGCTTCTGAATGTAAAATGGTGCGGCTGAGAAGACTCGAACTTCCACGGGTGTTACCCCACAGCGACCTCAACGCTGCGCGTCTACCATTCCGCCACAGCCGCACGCCGTGGTAGGTGGGCACCGTTTAGACAAAGATGCAGGGCTTGTGAAGAGGCAATCGGCAACAAAATGCCCCGCTGCCAACGGGCAACGGGGCTTTGATTTTTCGAAGGTCGGCTTTGACCTATTCGCTGATCGAAAAGGTCGGCAAACCGGAGCTTGAGGCAGGCTGAACTTGCGGCAATGTGCTGGCCGGGGCGCCTGCCATCCGCATGGAGGCTTGCCGCAGCAGTTCGGTGCGCTCGGGCTGGCCGGGGACAAACACCGCGGCGGCGCCTGTATCGGCGGCAGTCAGCGCCGCCTGATACCAGCTTTGCGCCATGTCGATGCGTTTGGCCGGACCGAACCCTTGGCTGAGGTGGTGGCCCATCAATTCGCCATAGACCCCCTCGCCCATAGTATAGAGCAACAGCGCCGATCCAATGGCGACATCCATATTATCGGTGCGATATCCAACGCCAAGACAGATCCGCGCGGTGCCTGCCAGCTGCGCCGGGGACATGCCGGTGGTCAGCACAAAGGACGACACATCCGCCACAACTGCATCGCGCGACTTGAGCGAGAGCGAGGCGACCTTGTCTTGCATGGCGGGGCCAAAGCCCGCGCATTGCTGGGCAATCTGATCAGGGGTGAACCCCTGGATCTGGCTGACCAGTTCCTCGGATTTGGCGATGGCATAGGTCCGTGCCAAACAAAATTGTTCGTTCAGGGTGACGTTCGGGTCTGTCATCGTCGCTAATGTGGTAAAGCCGCCATTGGTGTTGGTGATCAAGGACACCGTGTTGCAATGCGAGGCCAGCGAGGCCTGCGTACCTGCGCCCATAAAGTTGGGCAAACCGGACGCCGGAGGTGCCACTGCATTGGCTAAACCAGCAACCCCGGACAAGGGCGCAGCGGCGGTGACAACCTGCTGGGTTTGCGGCACCTGCTGCGGCGCAACCACAATGGTGGTGGACGGCGCGGTGGCTGGTGCCGCCTGCCCGGCCATCTCGGCGCGGTAGGTTTTTAGCAATCCGCGCGTGCCGTCCGGCGTGGCAGCGACCTGTTGCTGCACGACATAACCGCCCGCTTGCGCACGGTTGTAGCTCGAGATCAGCAAATTCTGTTCAAAAGCCGACATCTGGCCCGTGACAGGATAGCCCAGATAGGCCTGATACTGCGACACGGCGTTGCGGGTCTTGCGACCCAACTGGCCGTCCACTGTCCCCGCATCAAAGCCGAAATAGTTCAACGACGCCTGTATACTTTTACCCTCTTGGGTCGACGGCAATTTGGAGCGGGATGACTTCTTGCGGTAGGTTCTGGTCGAGCGCCGCTGCTTTTTCGCATTCGCCCCCACGATCCCGCCAATGATCGCACCGGCGATGAAATCCCCTGCATCTGCTTCCACACGTTCCGCCGGAAGCAGGGCCAATGATGCCGCGAACACGGCACCTGTCATGACTTTAATGTACATTTTCCGCTCCAAAAATTGAATCACTCTATTGGCAACAAGGCTACCACAGGTTGCTTGGGGGCCAAGCTAAAGTTGATCACAAATCGCGCTTTTGCCCTTGAAACACAGCATTTTCGTGCCAATCTTCACCGCTTAACCCCCAAATGTGAGGCTCCCATGTCAGACCAAACACCCAAGCCCGACGCCCCGGTTATCCAGATTGATATTGTCTCTGATGTGATGTGCCCGTGGTGCATTGTTGGTTTCAAACAGCTGGAACAGGCGCTGGGGATGACCGGTGTGGGCGCCTATATCCGCTGGCATCCGTTCGAATTGAACCCGGCGATGCCGGCCGAGGGGCAGAACCTGACTGAACATATCGCAGAGAAATACGGCGCCTCGGCAGAGCAATCCGCGCAGAACCGTAAACATCTGGTCGATCTGGGACAATCGCTTGGCTTTGCCTTCAATTTTGGACCGGACAGCCGGATCGTAAACACTTTTGCCGCGCATCAACTGTTGGATTGGGCGCAGGAACACGGGTTGCAACATCCACTGAAGATGGCGCTGTTTGCGGCGCATTTTCAGGATGGCAAGGATGTCTCGACGCAGGAGGTTCTGCTGGACACGGCGCAGTCGGTCGGCCTTGACCGCGATGCCGCCGCAGAGGTGCTGGAAAGCGGCAGCCATGCAGAGGAAACCCGCGCACGACAGCAATTCTGGACTTCGCGGGGGATTTCGGGCGTGCCGTCGATGGTGTTTGCGGGGAAGTACCTGCTGACCGGGGCGCAAGGCGCAGAAAATTATGCGCAAATGCTGATGAAAGTGGTGCAAGAGGCCGATGAGGCCGCCTGACGGAGAGACCAGACGCGTGGTCACGGCCACTGATCGCGCCGTGACGTCATAAGAATGTCCAAAAGCTTTGGCATTTGGTTCAGATGGCACCGCCCCCGCGCATCAACTTAAATATCTCACCGACCCAGCCCTCCGGCTGGGCAGCGCGGTTCGGGCTTGCCGGGCTCTTTTTGGCAATTGCGGTTGGGCTATACGGCGTTTTGTTGAGTGTTGATTACCGCTGGTCAGTGGTTCTGGATGTTCAGCAGGTCGCGGGCAAAGATATGTCTGATCGTGTCGTTCTGTTTGAAGCCGATGGCCGGACTCGGCTGGTGCGTAGCGCAGACCGGCTGGTGCAGGTTCGCAAGGGCGGCTTGGTCTGTATCTCCAAACGCAGAATGATAGCGCGGCGTTGGGTCCGCTATGGTGTTGCCTTGCCCGGCTATTGTCGATCCCTGCCCTTTCCCGCGCAGGATCAGACCGTCCTGAACCGCGATTGATCCCTTTCCCCGCCCTCGATGAAAGGCTAGACCGTGCCCATGGTAGAATGGATCACAACAGACGGCTTGACCGATTACCGCGAAGCCGAAGCTTGGATGGAGGCCCGCGCCAATGCAATCGCGGCGGGCGAGGCTGAGGAATGTATCTGGCTGGTGGAACATCCGCCGCTTTATACCGCTGGCACCTCTGCCAAGATCGAAGACCTGACAGATCCGGACCGCTTTGCCGTTTATCAGACAAAACGCGGCGGGCAATACACCTATCATGGACCGGGACAGCGGGTGGCTTATGTGATGTTGAACGTGGCCGCGCGTGGGCGCGACGTGCGCTGTTTTGTGCGGCAGTTGGAGGCCTGGGTGATTGCCACGCTGGACCAGTTCAACCTGCGCGGCGAAATCCGCGATGGCCGGGTCGGGGTCTGGGTACAGCGCCCCGAAAAGCCGCCACAGCCCGATGGCACACCCGCCGAAGACAAGATCGCGGCAATTGGCATTCGCCTGCGCAAATGGGTCAGCTTTCACGGCATCAGTATCAATGTTGAACCGGATCTGGAGCATTTCACCGGCATCGTCCCCTGCGGCATCACCCAGCACGGGGTGACTTCGCTGGTTGATATGGGGTTGCCGGTCACCATGGATGATGTCGATGTCGCGCTGCGGGCAACCTTTGATCAGGTGTTTGATGCGCAACCGGATGGGGCTTGCACATTGCCAAGCTAACCTGCGGTCAGACCTGAGCCAAACGCCCCCCTGAAAATTGCCCGCCTATCCGCCCTTTTTACCCTTGTCAGTGTCAAGAATTTTGTAGCAATAGGCGCAATTGATCTAACCCCCCATTTCGGCAATCGGCAGATTTCCCATCCCCCTTCCCCATGTCGCGCAGGACCACTCAAGTGCCAGAACAAGACCCCCGATCCGAAATCATCCGCCACGTTGTCTTTTTCAGCGCCAAGAACCCCGATGACATTGACCGCATCGTTGATGGGCTATCGAAACTGGCTGAGATCCCGTCAGTCAAACATTTTGAAGTGTCGCGCAATCGGAACGAAGACCGGTTTGGCAACGAGGTTGACGTCATCGTCTATGCCGAATTCGAAGACGACGCGGCGTTGACCGCCTACCGCGCCCACCAGATCTACCAAGATTGCATCGATATCGTGCGCCCGCTTCGCGATCTGCGCATTGCGGCTGATTTTTAGGTGACGCAAGACAAGCTGACGGCATCGGTCTTGTTTGACCGGGGGCCGCTTGGGTCAGGTTCTCTTTTTCGAGATCCCGAAGACATCATCGAGGCTTGGCATCCCGATGAGGTTGGCCCGGGATTGCAAGCGATGGAAGCGGCGCAGCAAGCCGGAAAATGGCTCGCAGGCAGCGCGTCCTACGAATTGGGCTATGCGCTGACCCCGGATATTTTTCGGGAGCACCGCGCATCCGGCGACGAACCGCTATTGCGCTTTGGTGTGTTTGATCAGGTCGTGCCTCCGACTGAGGTGCCCGCAGATAACGCTGCCCGGCTTGGCACATTCACGCCAGAGTGGTGCTTTGAGACCTACAAAGAAGCCTTTGATACCGTTCATGATTTCCTAAAGTCCGGTGACATCTACCAAGCCAACCTGACCTTCGCTCTCACCGCCACATATGAAGGGTGCCTCCGGCAGCTTTATGAAAGGCTCAGGCAAAAGCAATCTGTTCCCTACGGCGCCTTTGTCGATCTGGGCGCAACAAAACTATTGTGCCGCTCGCCGGAGCTGTTCTTTTCCCTGTCTGCGGACGGGCAACTGCGGGCGCGGCCGATGAAGGGCACCATCAAACGCAGCGCGGACCGCACTGAGGATGCCGCGCTCAGGGCGCAACTGGCTGGCTCTGAAAAAGATCAGGCCGAAAATCTGATGATCACCGACCTGCTGCGCAATGATTTTGCCCGGATTGCCCAGATCGGCAGCGTACAGGTGCCATCGCTTTTTGAAATCGAAAGCTACGCCACTGTGCATCAGATGATTTCCGAGGTCACGGCGACCATCAAGCCAGACTGCGGGCTTTCCGACATTCTGCTGGCACTGTTCCCCTGTGGGTCCATCACCGGTGCGCCCAAGATCCGTGCGATGCAAATTCTGGCGCGTTTGGAGACCGCACCGCGCGATGCCTATTGCGGCATGATCGGCTGGATCGCGCCGGACGGGGCGATGGAGTTCAACGTGGCGATCCGCACCTTGATCTGCGGGCCGACTGGTCAGGCGCGACTGAACGTGGGCGGCGGGGTGGTTTATGAAAGCAGTGCCCAAAGCGAATATGACGAGGCCTTGCTCAAATCCGCCTTTGCGCAACTTTAGGCTTTCGCACGTTTAGACCCATTGGCGCACGCCCCTTTGGCCCGTTTGAGGGGCGTCATCGCGGGCAGCGTAGGGCGGGGAATCATTGGGATGGCTTTGCCCACCCGCGGCGGGCCGTTGCGCCGCTCATCCCCGGCCCTTTTGGGACATTCGGATGCTTTCCCCCAAGATCAAGCCAAATCGGCCCGCTTTCCACCGGACTTAACAAAAATAACCTGCTCCTGCGGCAAACCCGCCCATTGCCCCCCAGCGAAAGCCGCACTAGAACAAACGGGACTGCGCACCGCGTCAGCCAACAGGCGTGGTGTATCAAAAATCTTTATCTAGGAGGCACCGCATGGCAGACGCAGCCATTCACGGCCAAGACCACCATGACGATCGCGGGTTCTTTACCCGCTGGTTCATGTCAACAAACCACAAAGACATCGGTATTTTGTACCTGATCGTATCAGCCCTCGTCGGGTTTATTTCGGTCGCGTTCACCGTTTACATGCGGCTTGAACTGATGGATCCGGGTGTCCAGTACATGTGTATGGAAGGCGCGCGTTTCTTTGCCGATGCATCGGCAGATTGTACGCCAAACGGCCACCTTTGGAACGTTTTGATCACGGGCCACGGCATCCTAATGATGTTCTTCGTGGTAATTCCGGCGCTCTTTGGCGGCTTTGGCAACTACTTCATGCCGCTGCAAATCGGCGCGCCTGATATGGCGTTTCCGCGGATGAACAACCTGTCGTTCTGGCTTTATGTGGCTGGTACAACATTGGCTGTTTGCTCGGTTCTGTCGCCCGGCGGCAACGGGCAACTTGGTTCCGGTGTGGGCTGGGTTCTCTATCCACCGCTGTCCGTCAAAGAAGGCGGCATGTCGATGGATCTGGCGATCTTTGCGGTACACGTCTCGGGTGCCTCTTCCATTCTGGGTGCGATCAACATGATCACCACTTTCCTGAACATGCGTGCCCCCGGCATGACCCTGTTCAAGGTGCCGCTGTTCAGCTGGTCGATCTTTGTCACAAGCTGGTTGATCCTGCTGTCCCTGCCAGTTCTGGCGGGCGCGATCACCATGTTGCTGATGGACCGTAACTTTGGCTTTGCCTTCTTTGATCCAGCAGGCGGCGGTGATCCGGTTCTCTACCAGCACATCTTGTGGTTCTTTGGCCACCCTGAAGTGTACATCATCATTCTGCCCGGCTTTGGTATCATCAGCCACGTGATTGCGACGTTCTCTCGCAAGCCGATCTTTGGCTATCTGCCGATGGTCTGGGCGATCATCGCGATTGGTGCATTGGGCTTTGTCGTATGGGCGCACCACATGTACACCGTGGGCATGACCCTCAACCAGCAGGCCTATTTCATGCTGGCCACGATGGTGATTGCGGTGCCGACAGGGGTTAAAGTCTTCTCTTGGATTGCCACCATGTGGGGCGGTTCGGTTGAGATGAAAACTCCGATGCTTTGGGCGTTCGGTTTCCTGTTCCTGTTCACCGTTGGTGGCGTGACCGGTATCGTTCTGTCGCAGGCTGCTGTGGACCGCTATTACCACGACACATACTACGTTGTGGCGCACTTCCACTATGTGATGAGCCTTGGTGCGGTGTTCGCGATCTTTGCGGGGGTTTACTTCTACTTCCCCAAGATGACCGGCCGTATGTATCCTGAATGGGCAGGCAAGCTGCACTTCTGGATGATGTTTATCGGAGCGAACCTGACCTTCTTCCCACAGCACTTCTTGGGCCGTCAGGGCATGCCGCGCCGCTACATCGACTATCCTGAGGCATTTGCCTATTGGAACCAGTGGTCCAGCTGGGGCGCGTTCCTGAGCTTTGCCTCGTTCATCTTCTTCTTTGGGATCATGGCCTATGCCCTGCGCCGCGGCGCGATCAGCACAGCCAACAACCCATGGAACGAATATGCCGACACGCTTGAGTGGACTTTGCCAAGCCCACCACCAGAGCATACCTTTGAAATCCTGCCCAAGCAGGAAGACTGGGACAAACAACCCGGCCACTAAGGTGACGGTTTAAAAACATCAAAGGCTCCAACGGCGGTTGGGGCCTTTTTCTTTGGGGAGATTGGGGCATGGGCGCTCCATCGCTGCGGGTGCGGTTGGTATTGATCGGGCTCTTGAGTTTTTCTTGCCAAATGAAGCAAGGGGCAGCGCGACGCAGGGTCAGGCTTGGCCACTTGGCAAAACGGGTTAGGGTTGCCGCAAAGGAGCCCGATCATGACCCTGACCATCACGCCGATTTACGCCGCCCTTATTGTTTTGCTGTTTCTTGGTCTCAGTTGGCGGGTGATCCTGTACCGGCGGGCAAACCGGTTGTCGCTGGGTGACACCGGCGACAAGAACCTGCTCAAGCGGATGCGGGCGCAAGCCAATTGCGCCGAATATGCGCCGCTGGCCCTGTTACTGATGGTGATGAGCGAGCTGATGGGCAGCCCTGCCGTGGCGCTGCATCTGGGATCGCCCGTTGGCGATAGGACACCGAGACCGTGTTCCAAACGAGGCCGGTGAAGCTGAACAGCATCAGTACGATCCCGAGGGCCACCGGGCCGGGTGCAAGGGCCATTCCGGCAAAGGCGGGCGCAGAGAGTGCCAGCATCCATTGCGCTGTGCGTTTGCCGCCAAAGCGGCGGATGATCGGATCGCCGCACCAGCCGCCAAAGATGCCGCCCACCGCCCCTGCGGCAAGGATCAAGCCATAGGTTTGCGCCCCGATGTTCAGGTTTTCCTGCGCATGCAGGATCAGCCCGATCGCGACCATCTCGTATAGCAGGTTCCAAAAGCCAGTGATCCATGCCAGCGCCAGCAACAGCGGATTGCTCCGCAAGAACTGCACGGCCTGCATCAATTCGCGGCGCCAGTGGCGGTCGCTCTGCGCTTGCGGGCGGAAATTGCCGGCCATCTGCCAGATCAGCACCACCGCCATGACATAGGCCAGCGCGTTAAGGGCAAAGGGCAAGGGCACGGCTATCGCGATCAGCGTCGCCCCCACCGCCGGACCGAGCAGCGCATTGCCGACCAGTTCGACACTCCACAACCGGCCATTGGCCTTTTCCAAAGCCTCATGCGGTACAATCGCCGGCAGCATGGTTTGGGCAGCATTGTCGCGGAACACCTCTGCGATGCCCACCGCCATCGCCGCCAACAAGACCATGCCAAACACCGCAGGATAAGATGTGCCGGTCTGCGGCGCATCCACCAGCGGCGTGACCGACCACAGCACCAGCGCCACAACCACGAAGGCCAGCCCGCGCAGCACATCCATCCACAGGATCAGTTTGCGGCGGTCTACCCTATCGGTGATGATCCCTGCCGGAATGGCGCAGACAAACCACGGCAACCGCAAGGCCACAGGCACCAGCGCGATCATCAAAGGATCACGGGTCAACAGCGAGGCCAGCCAAGCCCAGGCCACCGTGGCAATCCCATCGGCAAGGTTGGTCACGCCGCTGGCAGTGATGAAACGGATAAGCAGTGACTTTTGCATGGGCGCCCCTTTTGGCGCAGGCCACGATGGATACCGGCAAAGGTCAAGCGCCGATCGCTTTCGCGGCAACAACAGGGCGCAAGTGTTTCGAAAGAACCGCAGCGGCCTGTCCTTTTGCGCCCTCCCCCAGCAGACAATCCAGAAAACCGATGTGAACAGCCCCCTCCAACACGGCCAAAACAAACAAAAACCGGATCAGATAAAAAAAGTGCAGTTTGGCTGTTTTTCCCTCTTGCGGCCCCCAGCGCAGATGGGTATTCCCCCCATATCCGAAGGATGCGGGCGTAGCTCAGGGGTAGAGCATAACCTTGCCAAGGTTAGGGTCGGGCGTTCGAATCGCCTCGCCCGCTCCATTCGGATCCTGTCACCCAACAGGACATCAAAAGACCGCCTTCGGGCGGTCTTTTTGGTTTTTGCATCCCGGATTTGATCATCGTGCAAATTGGCAACATTTTTCTCAGCTGCCACATATCATCTCGAAAAACCCCAATTGTGCGGGCAATGTGGGCATGAGCGTCATAATTTCGCCGATTTCTCAGGGTTAATAGATGCCAACACCACGATCCACCTGCCAGAAGGCGCGGGATAAAATCGGAAAGGTACGCAATGAGACTCTTGGCCGTTGACGATGATCCACTGATCCTTGATCTTTTGCCGCTTGTGTTCAAACAAGCCGACCTGCCGGATATTACCCTTGCCAGCAACGGACCTGCGGCGTTGAAGCATTTGGCCGATCCGGATGTTGAATACGATTGCCTTTTGCTAGATGTTGAGATGCCCGAGATGGACGGCATCACCTTATGTGAGCGCATTCGCGCCCTGCCCCGATATCGCAATACGCCGATTTTGATGCTGACCTCGGTCACTGATCACAAACGCATCGAAAGCGCGTTTGCGGCGGGTGCCAATGATTACATCACCAAACCGTTTGACGTAAAAGAAATGGTCACGCGGGTGCGCGTTGCCCGCCGGATGACCGAAACTACAGATCTGGTGCCGCGCCTTGATCCGCTCAATCAGATCGTAGCAGAGCCGGGCCATCACGCTTTTGACCTAGGTGATCCGGTCCGCATTTCGCATCTGAATCAATTGATCTTGCCGTTTTCACTTGGCAATTACCTGTCGCAGTTGTCGCGTCGCCGTTTGGACGCTTGCACAATCTTTGCCACCAAGATCGAAGACATCGACGGGCTGTTTGCCCGCTGCAAATCCCACGAGTTTGCCATCGCTTTGACAGAGGTGGTCGATGCCATTTCCGAAGTGGTTGCCTGTCCGCATATGTTGATGACTTACCAAGGGGACGGCATTTTCTTGTCGATCATGCAAGGCAGCGAGCCGCCGCAATGGCCCGAGATCGAAGATCAGGTGCATGCCGTGCTCGATCAAGGGGCGGCGCTGTTTGATGACGGCACCTCAATGGCATTGAGTGTTTCCATCGGCAATCCGATCACCCCCAACGCCAGCCGCAACCAACGGGTGAAAAAGACCTTCGACCGTGCAATTGGCCGTGCCATGATGCGCGAAAAGAGCAAGGCCAAGGTTGGCCGCGCCTCTGCTGCGGCCCGCAAGGCGACAGCGCCGGGCGTTCATTTGGTCTGATCCTAGTTGATCGGAAATTGCGCCAAACACCGTGCCGCGTTGCGCCGGTAATCTTCCAGTGTGTCGGGAAAACTGCGCCGGTCACGGACAATCTCTAGCGCGGCCTTCTTTTGCCGCCATGTCCCGCTGACGTGGCGCTCAAGGATCAGCACGGTCACACCCAGCATAACCTCTTTTTCCTGATTTCCGATCAATTCCACTCCGGCCAAGGCCACGGCAGTCAAGGCCAGCATATTGGCACAACGCAGGGCCGCGGCCTCCTCCCCCTCATAGGTCCGCGCAGCAGAGGCCGAATGCGCCAGTAAACACGCCGCCAGAACCGCCGCCCATAACGCAAGAGGCCAGCGCGAGGTCAAAAGACCTTGAATGTCATCGTGGTGAGAGAGCGTTCAATCCCGTCGATGTCCAGCAGATGATCATTGATATAGACGCCCACATCCGCGCCTTTGGGGATGTAGAGCTTCATCAGCAAATCATAATCGCCAGAGGTGGAGTACAGCTCCGAATGGATTTCGCGCAGGGCAATTTCTTCGGCCACACGGTAGGTCGAACCGGGGCGGCAACGGATCTGGATAAAGACGCAAGTGCTCATAACAGCCTCATTCTGGTTTGGCCCAGACTCTCACATGCCCCAATGCGCCGCAATCCCTGATCGTAGGCGCCATTGCCCTTGGCCTGCCCGCCTGCGCTGGTATAAGGACGCGAAACCGCAGGAGATCCCCATGCGCACAGCGACTTTGACCCGCACCACCGCAGAAACCGATGTCACTGTTGAGATCAATCTCGACGGCACCGGCGCTTATGACAACCAGACCGGTGTTGGCTTTTTTGATCACATGCTTGACCAACTGGCCCGGCATTCGCTGATTGATATGAAAATCCGCGCCAAGGGGGATTTGCACATTGACGACCACCACACGGTTGAGGATGTGGGCATCACCTTGGGTCAGGCATTGGCCAAGGCATTGGGCGACAAACGCGGCATCCGCCGCTATGGTGCCTGTTTGCTGCCGATGGATGACGCCCAAATCCGCACAGCGCTGGATCTGTCGGCGCGGCCGTTTTTGATCTGGAACGTGTACGTTCCCACCGCCAAGATCGGGACGTTCGACACCGAGCTGGTGCGCGAGTTTTTTCAGGCGTTCGGCACACAGGGCGGCATCACGCTGCACGTCGATATGCTGCACGGGATCAACAGCCACCACATCGTTGAGGCGGCGTTCAAATCCGTGGCACGGGCGCTGCGCGAGGCGGTCGAGGTTGATCCGCGCAAATCGGGGGATATTCCTTCGACCAAAGGCGCCCTCTGAGGAAAAGCTGCATGCTGACCGCGATAATTGACTACGAATCCGGCAATCTGCATTCGGCGCACAAGGCGTTTGAGCGGATGGCCGATGAAGTTGGCGCAGGCGACGTGATCGTCACCGCCGATGCTGATGTTGTGGCAAAAGCCGACCGCCTTGTGCTGCCCGGAGACGGCGCGTTTCCGGCCTGCATGGCCGCGCTCAAGGGTTCTGGCGGGCTATATGATGCGATGGTCGAAGCGGTCAAAGTGAAAGGCCGCCCCTTTCTTGGCATCTGTGTCGGGATGCAGCTGATGGCCACATTGGGCCGCGAATATTCTGATACGCCCGGCCTGGATTGGATTGGCGGGGAAGTGACCAAAATCAGCCCTGCGGACCCAAGCCTGAAAGTGCCGCACATGGGTTGGAACGACCTGGTGATCGACCACCCACATGCGGTTTTTGATGGTGTCTCAACCGGCGACCACGCCTATTTTGTGCATTCATATCATATGGTTGTACAAGACGAGGCACAGCGGCTTGCACATGTCGACTACGCCGGTGATGTGACCGCGATCATCGGACGCGGCACCATGCTGGGCATGCAGTTTCACCCCGAAAAAAGCCAGGCCACTGGCCTGCGCCTGATTGCCAATTTTCTGAACTGGAAGCCCTAACGCAGGCGTTTCCAGACCAGATCCTGACAACCATCATCCCCGCAGGCCCGCAGATGCAGTTTGCCTGAACGCGCCTCAATCCGGGTTTCGGACAACCAGTTGCCCTGGCTGTCCACCATTTTCCCCAGAAAGCTGCCATCTGGCTGCGGCTTCAAACCCCAGAGCACTTTTTGCCCCACCATGGTTGAAGGCGTGTCATAGCCCCGCCTGTCCTTGACCCGCTCCACCCGTCCGCACATCGACCGTCCGCAAGGCTTGGTCCGCACATTCAGCACAATGCCGCGCCGATCCGGCTCGGATTTCCACAGTCCCAGCGGCACCTCCACCTGCGCACTTTGCGCCAGCGCGGCGCTGCCTAGGACAGCGGCGCATGCACTGGCAGCGATCACTCTGAAGACGGTCATGGCCGGGTCTCCCACCAAAAAGAAAAGGCGCAGCAAGGATTACCCTTCTGCGCCTCAACTTTCAATGTCTTGCCGAAGTTAGTTCAGGCGTTGCCATGTCTGTTTTGAACAGATCAAACCACCCGCAACGCAACCCGACAGCTTCAACGTGTTGCCCGAGACCGCCATCTTGCCGATATAGATCTTGTCATTGGAGGGCCGCCAAACCTTGCCTTTGTACTTGCCGCCGCCTTCGGCTATCATATCAATAACAAGGGTTTTGCCCAGGTTTTTGGATTTGTATTCGCCGCTGTCATTGAACGTGCGGGCGATCTTGCCGCAAACCGCGCCGCCGCAAGGCGTCATCTTTACGTGAGCATAGGCTCCGTCATCGACTTGTGTTTTCCAAGTCCCAACCGCAGGATCAGCCAAGGCGCCCCCGGCCAGACCAAGTGCAAACAGCGCCGCTGTGATCATCGTTTTCATGTCATTCCTCCCCATTTTCTGGGGCCAGTCTGTGCGATCCTCCCCCTTTCAGGCAAGGCTGACCTTGGGTCGCGTTGCAAATCGCCCCGCAACATGCATAACCGGACCCAACTTCAGATCATAAGGACAGACCATGATCCTCTATCCCGCAATTGACCTCAAAGACGGCCAGGCTGTGCGCCTCGTACATGGTGACATGGATCGCTCGACCGTGTTCAACGACGATCCCGCCGCGCAGGCCCGCAGCTTTGTCGAGGCCGGTTGTGAATGGTTGCATCTGGTTGATCTCAATGGTGCTTTTGCCGGAACGCCGGTCAACGCGGCGCCAGTCGAGGCCATCCTCAAGGCATGCAAGGTGCCGGCGCAGCTGGGCGGCGGTATCCGCGATATGGCCACCATCGAAGGTTGGCTAGACAAGGGACTGGCGCGGGTGATCCTTGGCACGGTTGCCGTCGAAAACCCCGATCTCGTGCGCGAGGCTGCAAAAGCCTTTCCGAGGCAGGTTGCGGTCGGTATTGATGCCCGCGGTGGCCGCGTGGCCACCAAAGGCTGGGCCACAGAAACCGATGTGATGGTCACCGATCTTGCCAAATCCTTTGAGGACGCGGGCGTTGCGGCCATTATCTACACAGACATCATGCGCGATGGCGCAATGGGCGGCCCCAACATCGAGGCCACCGCCGATCTGGCCCGCGCGGTGTCGATCCCGGTGATCGCCTCCGGCGGCGTGTCCTCGCTGGATGACCTCATCGCCCTCAAACAAACCGGTGTGATCGAAGGGGCCATCTCTGGCCGCGCTCTTTATGACGGCGCCCTCGATCTCAAGGCAGCGCTCTCGGCCCTCGCCCCCTAACTTCATTTGGCCAAAAAACCTCTGCGGGGGGTCCGGGGGGCGCAAAGCCCCCCGGCGCTTGCCCCAAAGACAACAGCGGATTAAACCACACCCATGCTCAAAACCCGCATCATCCCCTGCCTCGACGTTGCTGATGGCCGCGTCGTCAAAGGCGTGAACTTTGTCGGCCTGCGCGATGCAGGCGATCCGGTGGATGCCGCCATCGCCTATGACGCCGCTGGCGCGGACGAGCTATGTTTTCTCGACATTCACGCGACCCATGAAAACCGCGGCACGATGTTTGATCTGGTGCGCCGCACGGCGGAGCATTGCTATATCCCTCTGACAGTGGGCGGCGGGGTGCGCACCTCTGCCGATGTGCGGGCGCTCTTGTTGGCGGGCGCGGACAAGGTCAGCTTCAACTCCGCTGCCGTGGCCAACCCTGATGTGATCGCCGAGGCCGCCAACCAATTTGGCAGCCAGTGCATTGTCTGCGCGATTGACGCCAAAACAGTCTCGCCCGGCAAATGGGAAATCTTTACTCATGGCGGCCGCAAGCCCACGGGCATAGATGCGGTCGAATTTGCCCGCACCGTGACCGCCAAGGGCGCAGGTGAGATCCTGCTGACCTCGATGGATCGGGACGGCACCAAACAGGGCTTTAACCTGCCCCTGACCCGCGCCATTTCGGATGCGGTCCATGTGCCTGTAATCGCCTCCGGCGGTGTTGGCACCTTGGATCATCTGGTGGACGGCGTAACCAAAGGTGGTGCCTCAGCTGTGCTGGCCGCCTCGATCTTTCACTTTGGCGAATATACCATAGCCGAAGCCAAGGCGCATATGGCCGCCGCAGGCATTCCGATGAGGCTGACATGACCCTGGATGATCTTTACGCCACCATCCTCGCCCGCAAGGACGCGGACCCCTCCAGCAGCTGGACCGCACAGCTGTTGGCCAAAGGCCCCGAGAAATGCGCCGAGAAATTTGGCGAAGAGGCCGTGGAGGCCATCATCGAAGCTGTCAAAGGTGATCGCGACGCCCTCACCGGTGAGGCGGCAGATGTGCTTTACCATCTGCTGGTGATGCTCGCCGCGCGGGATGTGCCGTTGTCTGATGTGCTGGATACGCTTGCCACACGGCAAAGCCAGTCTGGCATTGCTGAGAAGGCCTCTCGATAACCCTAAAGCTTGCTGGAAATCACGCCCGTGGCAAAGCCGCCCTGCCGCAGCTCTCCGAACAGGCGTTGATATTCGATCTTGGGACAACGGTTCTGCACCACATCGACACCCCTCGCTTCGGCTTTGGCCGCAGCTTCCGCGTGTTCGACACCGATCTGCATCCAGATGGTTTGTAGGTTTGGGAATACCTCAAGGGCCTCGTCCACAATCTCTGGCACAGCTTCGGAGCGGCGGAAAATATCCACCATATCAACGCCGCCTTCGATTTCGCCAAGGCTGCCAACCACGGTCTGACCAAAAAGCACCTCGCCTTTATGGCGCGGGTTGACCGGGATCACCTGATACCCTCGCAGCCCAAGGTACCGTGCCACATAATAGCTGGGGCGTACGGGATTCATCGAAACCCCAACCACAGCAATGCGTTTGGTGCGGGTCAGGATGGTTTTCAGCCAGGCATCGGAATAGGTCATGCCTCACCCTACCTCCTTGCATCAAAAGAAAAAAGCGCCCCGATTGCCAAAGGGCAATGGGGCGCGAAGGTACGGAACGAGGGACAGTAAAGCATCAGCCGGTGGTTCCAAACCGGCCTGCACACAAAAGGTAAGTTTCTTGCGCTGCTTTCAAAGGGGTAGCAGGGCGCGGATGAACATTCTGTTAACAAACGGGCAATATCCCGCCGATCCGCGCGGCTTCAGTCAAAGATGTCTTCGACAAAATCGAACAGATCCTCGGCTAAATCTTTGAATTTTCCGCCGAACATCTTCTTTTTCTTGGGCTTTTTCCGGCGTTTGCGCTGTGGCTGCGCTTGTCCGGCAAAATCACGCAGCGCCGGTTGGTGGCTGATCGCCGCCACACGCGGCGCGGGTTTCACAGGCAGCGCCTTGAGCTGGCGCAGGGGCGCACCGCAGCTGGCACAGGACAGCTCTTGCCGTCCTTTGCCCAGTTTCAGTGCCGCCTTGCTGCCGCAGTGACAGCAGGTCGCGATCTTGGTTGGTCCGCCCATTGTGCCCTCTTAGGAATGATCCTTGGTGGCATATAGGGCGATTGCGGCAGCGTTGGAGACATTGAGCGACCCAAACTGCCCCGATGCGTCAATCCGTACCAGCGCATCCACGGTTTCACGGGTCTTTTCGCGCAGGCCCGGCCCCTCGGCCCCCAGCACCAGTGCCACAGGGCGGTCGCGTTTGCCCTCCACTGCCGCTTCTATGGTCTGGGTGGCTTCGCCATCAAGACCGAGCACCAGATAGCCCATGTTCTGCAACGCCCGGATCGCATCGGCCAGATTGCGCACCCGCAAATAGGGCTGCCGCTCAAGCGCACCAGAGGCGGTTTTGGCCAGCGCCCCGGTTTCCGGCGCCGAATGGTGCCGTGTGCCCACCACCGCAGAGGCGCCCAGCACCTCGGCAGAGCGCAGGATCGCGCCAACGTTATGCGGGTCGGTCACCCGGTCCAAAAGCAACACACGGGGCGCAGAACCGCCGATGCAGACATCCTCAAGCCGCCCCCAGTTCAGCGGCTTGACCTCCAGAACAGCCCCCTGATGCACCGAACCGGGATCAATTGGCGGATGGAACTTGCGCGGATCGACAACCTGCGGCGTGATGCCTGCCTCCGCAATCGCCTCTTCCAGTTTGATCTGCGCGTTTGGCGTCACCATCAGCGTCAATTTCTCCCGCGCCGGGTTCACCAACGCATCGCGCACCGCATGCAAACCAAAGAGCCAAAGCGTTGCATTTGCCTCGGCTTTTTTGTCCTGCTCTTTCTGCACGACCCACTTTGGTTTTTTCATTTCGCCATCCTCAAAAAATTGTCGCGCCCTCAGGTCGGTTTTCGCCTTGACGCCTGTCAGGGTCGCTTGTAATCACGCCTCCACGTTCGGTGCAATGCACAGAAGGTAAGTGGGCGACAGGCCGCAAGGTGTGGCAGGGGACTGTAACTCCCTCGCGGAGACGCACGCCTGGTTCGATTCCAGGGTCGCCCACCATCAAACCATATTTCAACGAAAAAATTGTTTGAGTGCGCAAAGTCATTTTGCGCAGCAAAGTGACAGCGCACCCCCTCTCAAATCAAACGCCAAGAACACCCCTATTGATCCCCCGGATCAATCCTGCCCTACTCCAATCAAACGCCCACCTCACCTCAGCTCGCTGTACCCGTCAAAGCCGTTTGAACTTTGTCAAATCAAGCGGCGTCCATGTTGTGACCGACAGCCGCCCCTCTTTGTAGGCAAAGGCCAAACTGAAAGAATTGCGCACAACCCGTATGTCAATTGCTCCGATGGGCCACATGTTGCCTTCAAACAAAACCTTGGCCGATCTTTCCGCTGTGACATCCATGATGTGGAATCGCGCCTTTTTCGGGAAATGCTGCCGGAAGGTTTTCTTGATGTCCTTCTTGGAGCGCCACAATGCGCTGCCAACGGCGAAATGTTCATCAAACGGGCCGATGATGTACCAATCCAAAACGTTGTCGCCGCCCATCAGGTTCAGGTTGGCAAAAATCGTGTCCATCTCTTCCTCGGTGGTGCCGGGACTGACATGCACGCACAGCATCCTGCCGCCAAATAACCCTACAATTCCAAAACATTGGGCAATGCCGGGAAATCTGACCATCTCTTCTGCGATTCCCATCACATATTCGGTGAAATCTTGATTTGCAGCTGGATTCTTGACCCTAATTCTCATGATTTTTCCAATACTTCAGGCAATCTCCGTGCGGATTGGCTTTACGGATATGGTGGAACGGTCTTGCTGGCCAAGCAAGGGTCTTGGCATTTTGATGAGCCTGCCCCGCCACAGCCCTTTCCGCTTCAACAGTACAGACGGATATGCGCCCGTGTCATCGCGTTAACCAGCACCCCCAGTTCGGTGTTCATCCGTTCCGGCAAAAATCCGATGGCCCCGCGCCAGCCGGTCCCCCCGGCCCGCTGTTCTTTCACTGCCGCCTCATAGCTTGTCATCAACTGCGGCAGCTGGACTTGCGCGGTGGCGTAATACTTGGACAGCCATTCCAGCCGCCGGGCATAGGCGGCGGTGAAACCGGTCACATGGGTTTGGGCATGGGTGTATTTCGCCTCCAGTTCGGCGTGGCTTTCGTTCAGCTCCTGCGTGACGGCCTTGGCCGAGGCCAGGCTGGTGATCGATTTGCGAATGGCACCCAGATCGGTTTTGCCAGTCTCTGCGCCCACCGCAACGCGCAGCATCATGATCTGTTTGGTGGTCAGGGCAGTTCCGCCAATTTTGACGTTATACGCCTCCTGCTTGGCCGAAACCTCGGCCAGCTTGTTGGCCTCTTGGAATTGCTCAATCGCATTCACAATGGCCACCAGCGCTTCGATGATATTGCCGATGATGCCAAGCGATTCCATGCCGCCGACAAATTGATCCGCTGAGGCCTTCATCGCCGCCTTGGTGGCACCTGCCCTGAACATGCTGCTTTGTTCGATCTCGCGGCAGGCGAGCAGCAGGGACTTGGTTGCCTTCATCATCTTGACCATGACATCGGCCGCCGATTTCATCGATCCGTCCGGCTTGCTGTCCGACAGGCCTGCAAGCGCAAAAACCGTATCAACAATATCTGCAAAATCCCGTGTGGCAGATGAAAGTTTCAAAAGCGCCTGACCACCCTTTTCACCGGCCTCTTTGCCCTTGCCGGCCGCCATCGCTCTGGCGGCTTCTTGCCCGTCTTTGCCAATGTCCAATGCGGTTTTAAGCCCCTCGGCCCCGGCAAAAAACTTGGACCCCTTGGTCAGCGCCTCAAATTTCCGCAACACTTTGGCCCCGGCGATAAAACACTCCGCGAGCTTGCCCGCCGCAACCAGCGCATAGGCTGTCCCGGTCGCCTGGCGGATTGTCACCCCTTCGCGCTGCAAAGTCAGTTGTTCGTTCCCCGCCCGCACCAATTGATGATAGCTGGTGTACATCCTGACCGCACTGGCCCGCGCTTCCGTCAACTTAGCCAGCCGCTTTGGCGCCCAATCTTCCATCTTTTTGCCCAGTGCATATCGTTGTTCCAGTCGGGTGAGATCCCGCAGGCTATATTCGATTTCCTTGCGGGTTTGTTGCGCGGCCGTGAGGATGTGATCGGCAGAACTGGCAACTTGCTTTTCATTGGCGGTGGCGGGCATGGCGGTGTCCTTCCATTGGTCTGTAAAACAGCAGATATCAGCAGGCGACTTGGCCTCTTGCCGCACAATCCATGCGTCAAAAGGGGGGATCCAATGGTGCCTGCGCCAATGGGTCGGTCCTGTAGTGTTAGTTGAAAATGCGCCTCAGGTCCAACTCCGCGCCGCCCAGGGCGGAGCTGCCCCTAACAGCAGGCGGGGTGCCACCGTGGATCAAAGCGCTGTTTCTGACGCATCAGGGGATCAAAACATCGCCGCGTTGAAAGCTTGCTACATCCATACTCAGATCATCATAGACCACCTGGATCGTGATCGAATGCACGGCACCTTGTTTGAGCTTGAGATAGGGAAACCCATCGTCTTCCAAGATCGCGTTGGGCGTTGAAAACTGGGTGTGACAGGGCGGCAGCGGCCAGTTTTGCATCGGCTCGTTGTTGACTGAGATCGCCATCGCCGCCAAGCCGCATCGCCAGCTCCACAGATGTGTCACATACAGCAGGTCATTGCCGTCATAATCGCGCACCGCCACCCAGTTGCCTTTGGTTGCATTCAGGATCGGCTTGACCTCGGCAGCCGTGGTAAATTTGCCCGACGGGGTCTGCGGCTCTGCGATCAATCCGGCGGGCACCACGGCCATGTTGAACCCGGCGCCTGCGGCTGGGGTCTGCACCTGAGGCGCGGCGGGCACGCTGGCAGTTGCCGTTGCACCACCAATTTGAACGCCCTCGCCAACCACAACGGATTGCTCGGAAATCACCACGCTGGGCGCGGTAAGCTTGCTTTGCGCTTGCGCGTTCGCACTGCCGCCGGGTCCATCCGCCGAATTCAATCCAGCCGCCATCATCGCGAAAAAGAAATCAATCATTTTTTATCTCCCCCTGGCCGCGGCTCAATTGCCGTCTTTTGCCATGCAACATCTGCCCCTATAGTGACCACAAAAGACCAAAGGGCAGATCAAGTATGGCACGCAAAACAGGCAAGCCGCAAACCTTCAACGTGGTTGTTGTCGGCCAACAGGGCAGATTGTCCTATGAGGCGCTGATTTTTGCGGCCTCTTTGCGCCAGTGCAGCCCTGACTTTTCAGGCCGCCTGCTCATCGCGGAGCCGCAAGCGGGGCCCCTGTGGGAAGGCAATCCCGCGATCCAGAACACCCCCGTGCGTGAGGCGCTTGAGGAACTGGGCGCCGAGATCATCCCCTTCCACAACACGGTTTTTGGCGAGAACTACCCCTACGGCAACAAGATCGAAATGCTGCAATCCCTGCCCAAGGGGGAGCCATTTGTGTTTTTCGACACAGACACGCTGATCACCGGGGATCTGTCCCGAGTGCCGTTTGATTTTGACCGCCCCAGCGCGTCTTTGCGCCGCGAAGGCACATGGCCCCAGCCACAGCTTTACGGTCCGGGTTACGCAGGCTTGTGGAAATCGCTTTATGACAAATTTGGCTTGGACTTCGAGAGCAGCCTCGACCTCGGTCAACCCGACGAGTACTGGAAACGCTACCTCTACTTCAACGCGGGCTTTTTCTTTTACCGCTGCCCGCATGAGTTTGGCACGTTGTTCCTCGAATATGCCCGCGCCATCCGCGACACCCCCCCGGTGGAACTTTGCGCCCAAAGCCTTGATCCCTGGCTCGACCAGATCGCGCTGCCATTGGTGATCCACGCGCTCGGAGGCGGCCGCGATACGCTGCCAGAGGGCCTTCTGGACGGCGAGGTGTCCTGCCATTACCGGGTTCTGCCATTGCTCTACGCCCGCGAAACCGACCGCGTGGTCGAAGTGCTCGAACAGGTGACCGCCCCTAACAAAATCAAAAAAGTGCTCAAAGGCTACGACGCCATCAAACGCATGATTTATCAGGGCCGCGGCCAGAAAGTTCGCGCCCTCTTTGACCAAGGCAACCTGCCGCGCAAGGAACAGGCGATCCGCAACAAGATCAAATCCAACGGCTTCTGGATGCGCTGACCCCTGCCCTTTTTGGCAAAAAATACTCCACGGGGGTCTGGGGGTGTGAAACCCCCGGCGGCTGGCCGCAACCACCATCCAAAACATATGTTCGCGAACGCACCCCCAAACAGAACGCACGTTCTTTCGCGCATCAACACGCCGCATAGGCTCCCTGAAAACCGCCCTTCTCTTGTGCGGCCATAACCATTGCCGTAACCATATTCCCAAACAGAGGAGAGACACCCATGACAGATGCCACCTACGGCTTTGACACCCTGCAAATCCACGCTGGCGCGCGGCCCGATCCGGCCACCGGTGCACGGCAAACCCCGATCTACCAAACCACGGCCTATGTGTTCCGCGATGCAGATCACGCGGCGGCGCTGTTTAACCTGCAAGAGGTGGGCTATATCTATTCGCGCCTGACCAACCCGACGGTTGCGGTGTTGCAGGAACGCATTGCCACGCTAGAGGGCGGCGTTGGCGCTGTTTGCTGCTCTTCGGGTCACGCGGCACAGATCATGGCGTTGTTTCCGCTGATGGGTCCGGGCAAAAACATCGTCGCCTCCACCCGTCTTTATGGCGGCACAGTCACCCAGTTCAGCCACACAATCAAACGCTTTGGCTGGTCCTGCAAGTTTGTCGATTTTGATGATCTCGACGCCGTGCGCGACGCCATCGACGATGACACCCGGGCGGTCTTTGGTGAGGCGATTGCAAATCCCGGCGGTTATATCATGGATGTGCGGGCCGTGGCTGATGTGGCCGATGCCGCTGGCATTCCGTTGATCATCGACAACACCTCGGCCACGCCGTTCCTGTGCCGCCCGATTGATCTGGGCGCGACGCTGGTTGTGCATTCCACCACCAAATACCTCACCGGTAACGGCACCGTCACGGGCGGCTGCGTTGTGGATTCGGGCAAGTTTGACTGGTCCGCCAATGACAAATTCCCCTCGCTCAGCCAGCCCGAGCCGGCCTATCACGGCCTCAAGTTCCACGAGACCTTTGGCAATCTGGCCTTCACCTTCCACGGCATCGCCATCGGCCTGCGCGATCTGGGCATGACGATGAACCCGCAGGCGGCGCATTACACGTTGATGGGCACTGAAACCCTGTCCTTGCGGATGGAGCGGCACGTTGAGAACGCGGTGAAAGTCGCCAAATGGCTCGAAAGCGACGACCGGATTGATGCTGTGACCTACGCCGGTCTGGAATCCTCGCCCTATTATGATCGCGTCGCCAAGGTCTGCCCCAAAGGCGCCGGTGCCCTGTTCACCATCGCGGTCAAGGGCGGCTATGACGCCTGCGTCAAGCTGGTGAATTCGCTTGAGATCTTCAGCCATGTGGCCAACCTCGGCGATACCCGTTCGCTGGTCATCCACTCGGCCTCCACGACCCACCGCCAACTGTCCCCGGAACAGCAAGAGGCGGCAGGCGCAGGGGCCAATGTGGTGCGGATCTCCATCGGTACGGAAAACGCCGATGATCTGATTGCCGATCTCGATCAGGCTTTGGCCCAAACGGCGGGCTGACCGCCTGCCTCATGAGCGTTTTGGCCCCGTCTGCAAAGGCGGGGCCTTTCTTATGTGGACGATTGTCAACTCCGAGCCCAAATCGTTAGAGGTTGCCTGTTCCACATAGCCAAACTATGAACCAATCGTATTTACGGACTGGACGTGATTTCGCATGGGCATCTTCGTAATACCCATCAGTCACTCGATAGCCTTCTTTCAAATGATCGACATACAGTACTCGTGAGGTAGATGGACCCAGGAAGCCTCTTACCTGTGCCATACGAATTCGGCTTTCCGGCTTTTTTATATCTCTACGATAACTGGTAAAGCCGTCTTGGCTTGTAAGTTTCGCAGATCCCTCAAAACACACAATAAATTCTTCGTAGCTGCCCTTAAATTCTAGTGCCTTCGGAAATGGAACAACTGATAGAACTGTAGTTTGAAGCGCGCACAGAAATACGACTGCGGATGCAATGAAGATTCCAATCCACTTTGAAATTCTTTCTGCGGATTGCTGCCGTTTTTGCCAAGCTTCCATGTTTTAGCTCTTCCAGAGTACTAGATCAGAATCCAACGACCTGCACCTCAAGGTGTTGATCACAGACAGCCAGACCAAATGGCATTCAGTTCCCACCCCAGACATTAAGCATGGACCACAGGCAGCCGCGCCACCATCCAACATGCAATGTTTATGGCTGGCGGATTTCGAACACCAGTGTCACCCGCGCCTCTACGCCCACCTCTCCGCTGGCGATGGCGCTGTCCATGCTGGCGCGGCCCGCCGACATTTCCATCATCCGCGGTCCGGCATTGCTGCCCGCCTCGCTGAGCCGCACCAACGGGCCAAGCGCGACACCCGCCGCCTGTGCCAGTTCTTCGGCCTTGGCCCGCGCATCCCCGACTGCAAGCTGCCGCGCCAGCGATTGCGCGGCGCTGGGATCTTGAAGATCGAATCGCAAACCATTGAATTCATTTGCTCCGATCTCGATCACCGCATCAAGGGTTGAACCAAGAACCGCCAAGTCCCGCACCCACACCGTCACGGTATTGCCCGCCTCATAGCCCACCAGATCAGGCGGCGTGCCATCGTTGATGCCGCGCGAATTATAGACCGGACGCAGGTAAAACCCGCTGGTCTGCTGATCGGTGTTTGCAATGCCAACATTGGTCAAAGTGTTCAGAATCCCGGCCACATCATCCGTCACCAGTGCCATGGCCTCTTGCGCCGTGTCGCCGCGGTGGCGCACCCCCAAAGTGATGGCAGCCATATCGGGTGCCACGGCGACGCGCCCCTCACCCGTGACGATGATGCCGGCCTCGGTTGTCGCTTGCGCCCAAGCCGCCGGCGCCACCAACAGCCAGATCACAGCCGCCCAATTGATCCATCTCATACCATTTAACCTTTCATGCGCTATAATTGGGGATACAATGCCCCCGCGCCTTCAATGGGGGCAAGCCTCTGCGCCGCCTTTCCCTTTCCTTAGGCAAAGACCCGCGCTATTCTTGAACCTCACCGGAGCTGTCTCGATCCGGGTCCGTGCAATATGTTAAAGATCGCCCAATGAAGCCGAATTTTGCCCTTTCCCTGTCATTCGAAGGAATCAGGCTCTTGCACCGTGCGGCGGGTGGCTGGCGCGTGGTGGGAGAGGTGCCGCTGGATTCGGCTGATCTGGGCACAGATCTTGAGGCGCTGCGCCAAAAGGCGCTGACCTTGGATCCCGGCGGCGTCGAGACCAAGCTGATCTTGCCCAATGATCAGATCAAATACCTGACGATCGACACCCCCGGCCTTGATCCTGAGGCCCGCCGCGAAGCTGCCGCGCTGGCCTTGGACGGGGCCACGCCCTATGCCGTGGCAGATCTGGCCTTTGATATTTGTACCGATGGCGATCAGACCCATATCGCCGCCGTGGCGCGTGAGACGATGGCCGAGGCCGAAGGTTTCGCCACGCAGTACCGGTTTCACCCGTTGTGCTATGTCGCCGTGCCAGACAACAGCCCGTTTTTGGGAGAGCCGTTTTTTGGTGCAACGGCCGCATCTGATGATCTGTTAGAGCCGGGCGAGACTGTAGAGCCGGACGGCATTGCCGTCGTGGTGATCGGGGATGTGGAATGGCCCAAAGCAGCGGACGAGGCCACGCCCGAAGCCGACAATGCGGAGGGGGCTGAGCCAAAGGAAGATACCGCTGAAGTTAAAGATGCCGGTCCACAGGCAGAGCCTGATGCCGCGCCCGATGCGGACCCAGTAGCGGTTGATAGCGCTGTCGATGACGCGCCTGAGGCCGCTGCGCAAGAGGATGATCCCTTGCCGGTGCTGCCGCCACTGAAGGGTGCCAAAGAGGCCCGTCCCGATGCGGCACCCGTTGAGGACATCCCGCCCCCACCCAAGCGGGAAGGCACCTCTGCCGGATTTGCCAGCCGCCGCGGCAATGGCGCATCAAAGGCACCGGTTCTTGGGGCGGCAAGTCGCGCGGTGCCGCCGACACCCGTGCCTGCCGCCGATGCTTCGGTCACCGCGCCCGGCATCCCGATTGAACCCGACAGTAGCTCTTTTGAAGATCCTGATCCGGCGCCCGCACCCGCCCCGGCCAAAAGCGGTTTTCTCAGCCGCCGCAAGGCCAAACCGGAGACCACCCCAACCGAAGATGCCCATAGCGGCGCTGCCGCATCAGAGACCGAGCGGCTGACCGTATTTGGCGCACGCAAGACCGACGTGCGCGGCAAACCGCGGTTCCTTGGGTTGATCCTCACGGCCGTTTTGCTGATCTTTCTGGCCGGCGTTGCGGCTTGGGCTTCGGTATTTATGGACGAAGATTTTAGCCTGTCGCGCCTCTTTGGCGGTAAGGCGACCGTGGAGCAGGCACAGGATACTCCGGCAGCCTTGCCCGCCGATGATCCAGTGGCAGATGCGGCCATTGAAACAGCCTCCCTTGATCCGGCACTTTCAGATGAGGATGGCGCGGTGCTGGATGCGCTGCGCGAGCCTGCGCAGCCTGCCCTGCCCGAGCCGCTGAGCGAGGCGGAGCTTGAGGCGAACTATGCCACTTCCGGCATCTGGCCACGTGCCCCCGATGTGCCGCCAGAACCTGCCAGCCTGATCGACATTGATGATTTCTACCTGACCAGCATCGACCCTGTGAGCACAGCAAACGATGCAGTCGCCCTGCCCCCCGCCGATAATTTTGCAACCGATCTGGCCCTGGCAGCCGTGTCATCGCCTGTCGCCGCTGGCACCCGCTTTGCGCTGGACGCACGTGGGCTGGTGCGGCCCACGGCCCGGGGCGCACTTAGCCCGGATGGCATTACTGTGTTTTTGGGCAAGCCGCCGGTCATTCCGCCCGCGACGCCAACCCGGTTTCAATCTGTGCCGCAGGATTTGGGTGTGCGCGATGCGCTGGCCGCGTTTCGGCCCAAACTGCGCCCCGGCGATCTGGAAGAGCAAACCGAACGCGCCCAGCTTGACGGCTTGACCCGCAGTGAATTGGCCGGATTGCGCCCGGTTCTGCGCCCGCTGTCGGTGCAAGAGGCCGCACGCGCCCAATTGGTCAGCCCTGCTGACACCAACGAAGCGGTTGCCGCCGCGCTTTCCGCACCCGAAGCCGCCGAAGATCCCTTTGACAGCGCCACCCGGCAAGCGGTCGCCGCCTCCATCCGGCCCGACACCCGTCCGCGCAATTTTGCGCGCATCGTCAAACGCGCCGAACGCAGCACCGCCAATGACGAGGTCCGCGTGGCCAGCGCCGCCGCTGTGGCGCCGCGCACGGTGAAACCCAAGATCCCGTCGAAGACCTCCGTTGCGAAACAGGCAACCGTGAAAAACGCGATCAACCTCAAGAAGGTCAACTTGATCGGCGTTTATGGCAAACCCTCCAGCCGCCGCGCTTTGGTGCGACTTAGCAATGGCCGCTACAAAAAGGTTGTTGTGGGGGACCGGATTGATGGTGGACGTGTATCCGCCATCGGCGACAGCGAATTGCGCTATACCAAACGCGGGCGCAACGTTGTCCTGAAGATGCCCAAAGGATAACGCCGCACCCAGTGGATGCGGCGTTCCCAGTCAGGGGTTGATCCC
>Ga0316204_10001491_pt1 | contig 62459 bp, 67 predicted proteins | sample 6monrhotite_MG_2_FD_205661 | JGI IMG/M metagenome (GOLD analysis project Ga0316204, IMG submission 205661) | Microbial mat bacterial communities from mineral coupon in-situ incubated in ocean water Damariscotta River, Maine, United States -... | ecosystem: Environmental > Aquatic > Marine >...
CTGAGCTCATCTGCACCACCGTCTACCAGTTCCCAGAACTCTCGGATGCCGCCAAGGAAAAGGCGCGCAGCTGGTATCGCGAGCTTGGCCCCCATGACGACTGGTGGGACGCGGTCTACGAGGATTTTGAGCGCATCTGCGATATTCTCGGCATCCGGCTTAAAACCACCCCCGTGCGGCTGATGGGCGGAGGGACGCGCGCCAAACCCTGCATCTGGTTTTCAGGATTCTGGAGCCAGGGGGATGGGGCTTGCTTCGAGGGCTATCTCAGTCACGCCAAGGGCGCGGCCGTCCGAATCCGCAATTATGCCCCGCAGGATCCAACGTTGCACGGCATCGCCGACCGCCTGTTGGCCGTGCAGCGGCGGAACTTCTACCAGCTTGCTGCCGAGGTCAGCCATCGGGGCCGCTACTACCACGAATACACCATGTCGGTGGACGTCACCCGCGACAGCCCGACCTGGCAGCCGCCCACCGAGGACGCAGAGGAGGTCGTGACCGAGGCGCTGCGCGATCTGGCCCGCTGGCTCTACCGCCAGCTTCAGGTCGAATACGACCACCTGACCTCGGACGAGTCCATCGAAGACAGCATCATCGCCAATGAATACACCTTCACGGAAGGAGGGCGGCGGTTCGGGTGAGACCTCAGCGCGATGGGTTCATTTGATCTTTACAAAAGGTCCATATGGACTATGTTGAGTGCAATGGAGGACGACATGCAAGTTGCAGAGAAGATTCGAGAACCTGCACAGGTCAACGCAGTAGCGTTGAAAGCCTATGCGCGCGTGGCCGATGCCTGGGGTCTCAGTCTGAAGGAAGCGGCGGGCCTTGCCGATATGTCTGAGAGTACATGGAAGCGTGCGAAGAAGCCAGATTTCGCCGGAGAGCTCACCAAGGACCAACTGCTGCGGCTCAGCGCTGTAATTGGCCTCTACAAGTCGCTCGAACTCTACTTCTCTGAGTCACTCGCGCGAATCTGGTTCACCCGACCGAACACCGGCCCGCTGTTTGGCGGTAGCCGCCCGATCGACACCGCCATCGACGGGGGCTTGCCGCAGATCCTCGCGGTGCGGACCTATCTCGATGCTCTGCGTGGTGGGGCATGAAGCAGACTGAGATTTCTGATCGCGGTCTCGTTCGTCTCCTGCCCGCCACCTACCACAAGCCGCCAGCTCTGCGCGGTCTCGTCGATACCGATGACGAGATGGAGATCTTGGCAGAGATCGAGGGCCTGACTAGCGGCCGTCTTCTGGCCGAACGTGGCCGCAATCCGCATCTGGACCCGCGCGAGCTTGCCTGGCAGCGCCGCATCCGTGATCTGCGCATCTACGGCGACAGCCATGTCAACGCAGCCTTCACCTATACCCGCGCAGGTGGAAACCGCTTTAACACTGAGAAGCGCGGCGCATGGTACTGCGCATGGGACGTGATGGTTTCCGTCAGTGAAGTGGCCTGGCACCGCACGCGCGAACTTGGCTATACGGGCAGCTTCCATGACAACGCTCGCTATGTGGAAATGCTGGCCGATTTCATCGGAATCTTCGATGATCTGACCGACGAGCTGGAACATCCGGCGCTGCATCCGGATCTGGCCGTTGGATATCCAGAGGGGCAAAGCCTCGCCCAACATCTGCGCCGAGCGGGATCCCGCGGCCTGATTTACCCTTCGGTCCGGGCTCCGGCGCCCGGAGGGAATTGTCTGGTTTGCTTCGAGCCGCATGCGATCCAGAACGTCCGTCCGGGCGCATCTTGGGATCTTGTTTGGGATGGTACGCCGCACTACTCAATCACGGCTGTTGGCTGATCAGCTGGATTGCAGTTGGCTTGGAGGGCTAGAGAAATGAAAGAAAACACCGGCAACAGCCCCGACCTCACGAACCTGAAGCCATGCGACCATCAGGCGTTCTTTGACGCGTTGGACTCTCCGGCTTCACCGAGCGAGGCGCTAAGTGCCGCTTTTCGCAGGCAAAAGGAATTCCCTGCTGATCGGCACAAAACTAAGCCAGCCAACGACTGATGTTCGTTACTTGTTCCCGTCGATCCATTTCGACATCAGCCCCTTGTCGCGGAAACACTCATCCGGCACGGCGCGGCGCTTGATGCGGGCGAGACGCTCGGCAAAGGCAACCTGCTTTGATGTCGGGCGGCTGTCCTGCGCGCCCGGGTTCATCTTGGCCTGTGCGTCGATCCAGGCGCTTAAGGAGCGCAGGTCTTGCTGAACCTCCCAAGGCAGAAGCGTCTTGTTGCGCAGGGCCAGCGCGCGCGCATAGGCGATCTGCTTTGGCGTCGCGGGCAGGGCATAAGTGGTGCTTTCCATCGAGGGTCTCCCTTCCTAGCTTGGCTGTCAATATAGAACATAACAGGAACAAAAGCAAGACGCCTGAGCAGGTCATGGGGTTTGAGAGGAAGAGGAGGGTCGGGGAGGGTCAGGCCTGAGGGTGCCCGAAAGAGGGTGTCCGGGCCTCATCCTGTCCCTCATTCCGGAGTTTCCCGATGACCCATCTCGCCCCTTTTGCGACCAAGCACGCACTTGCCCCCGTTGTCCCCATCCCGCCCCCCGATACGGCCGCTGCGATCTTAAGCGTGGCCGAGGCGCTGCAGCCTGATCTGGCGCAAGGTTTTCAGATCGACGCGCTGCGCCTGCGCGTTGAGATGGAGCGCGCCTTTGGCGGCTCTGATGCGACCGGCGCCTGGGACTGGAAGCTGGCCTATGAGGCGGGCGAGGCAGCGCTGATCCTGTTTTTGCGGAAGTTTGGCCGCGCGCTATTGGCGCGGTCTGGATCACCCGCCGCGCTGCTGCCGATCCTCGCCAAGGTGTCCGGCCTTTTGCCGACCCATACACGGCGCTCGGAGGAGATGGAGCGGTTCCAACAATTCTCGACGCCGCTGCCCATGGGGCTGGCCGCAATGGCTGCAGCACAGATCACCGCGCGCGATCTGGTGCTGGAGCCATCGGCTGGGACGGGCCTTCTGGCGGTCCTCGCAGAAATCGCGGGCGGCAGCCTCGCGCTGAACGAGCTTGCCGACACCCGCGCTGATCTCCTCCGTCGCCTGTTTCCGGGTCGACCGGTCACGGGCTTTGACGCAGCCCAGATCGACGATCATCTCGACGAGGGCGTGCGCCCGAGCGTCATCGTGATGAACCCGCCGTTCTCGGCCGTGGCGAATGTCGACGCCCGCACCACCGCGGCGACGGCCCGGCACCTGCGATCGGCGCTGGCACGGCTGGCCCCCGGTGGAAGGCTCGTGGCAATCACAGGAGCGGGTTTTGCGCCCGATGCGTCCGCTTGGGCGGAGACCTTCGTCCGCCTGACCGAGACCGCGCATCTGGTGTTCACAGGCGCCGTGTCCGGTGCCGCCTTTGCCAAACACGGCACCAGCTTTGAGACGCGGATTTCGGTCTTCGACAAATGTCGTGGTGGCGAGGCGGGCGGCATCACCGCCGATCTGGCGCGCCCGATATCGCATGATGTCGCCAGCCTGCTGTCGCTGATCACTGCCCACGTCCCCCCGCGCCTCGTGCTGAACCCGGACATTGCGGCAGCAAATCGCGCCACCTCCCCCTTCCGGGGAAATCTTGCCCGCACCGCGCGCACGGCGATCAGCACATCGCGCGCCACGCCAGCAACACCCGCCACCAACACCGCTCCACAGATCGAGGCCGCAAACCTCGCCTACACCTTGCGCGATGCAACCGAGGACGGGGCCAGTGCGCGCCTGTCGGATGCCATTTATGAGACCTTCCGCCTGCAAGCGATCGACATCCCCGGGGCGGAACCGCACCCGACCAAGCTGGTGCAATCGGCGGCCATGGCCTCGGTCGCGCCCCCGAAACCCAGCTATCGCCCGAAGCTGCCCGCGGCCATTCTGCGCGACGGCCTTCTGTCCGACGCACAGCTTGAGACAGTCATCTACGCCGGTGAAGCGCATGGCGCCTATCTCGCCGGGTCCTGGTGCGTGGATGAGACCGGCGATATGGTCTCGGCCGCCAAGGAGGATGATCCCGACGCCATCCGTTTCCGGCGCGGGTTTTTCCTCGGCGATGGCACGGGCGCAGGCAAGGGCCGCCAGTCAGCCGGGATCGTGCTCGACAACTGGGCGCAAGGACGGCGCAAAGCGCTCTGGATCTCGAAGAGCGACAAGCTGCTGGAGGACGCGCAGCGCGACTGGTCCGCACTCGGGCAGGAACGCTTGCTGGTGACGCCGCTCTCGCGCTTTGCCCAAGGGCGCGACATTCCGCTCGCCGAAGGTATCCTCTTCACCACATACGCCACCCTGCGCTCGGAAGAACGCGGGGCCAAGAAATCTCGCGTCGACCAGATCGTCGACTGGCTGGGGCCTGACTTCGACGGGGTGATCCTGTTTGATGAAAGCCATGCCATGGCCAATGCCGCCGGAAGCAAGGGCGAGCGCGGCGATGTCACGGCCTCGCAGCAGGGCAGGGCGGGTCTGCGCCTGCAGCACAAACTACCCAATGCCCGCGTGGTCTATGTCTCGGCCACGGGCGCGACCTCGGTGCATAACCTCGCCTATGCGCAGCGCCTCGGTCTTTGGGGCGGAGAAGACTTTCCGTTCGCGACGCGCGCGGAATTCGTGGAGGCGATTGAAGCTGGTGGCGTTGCCGCGATGGAGGTCCTCGCCCGCGACCTGCGGTCCCTTGGCCTCTATACGGCGCGGTCGCTCTCCTATGACGGCGTGGAATACGAGATGCTGGTTCATGCGCTCAGTACCGAGCAGCGCGGCATCTATGACGCCTATGCCGGGGCCTTCGCCATTATTCACAATAACCTTGCGGCTGCCATGGAAGCCGCGAACATAACTGGCGAAAACGGCACGTTGAACCGGCAGGCCAAGTCCGCCGCCCGCTCGGCTTTCGAGAGCGCCAAGCAGCGCTTCTTCGGCCATCTGCTGACTTCCATGAAAACCCCCACCCTGATCGCCGCCATCGCCGCCGATCTCGCCGCAGGCCATGCGGCCGTCATCCAGATTGTCTCGACTGGCGAGGCGCTGATGGAACGCCGCCTGTCAGACATCCCTACGGATGAGTGGAACGATGTGCGGGTGGACATCACGCCAAGAGAGGCTTGCCTGGACTACCTCGCGCATTCCTTCCCGGTGCAACTCTACGAGCCCTTCACCGATAGCGAGGGCAATCTGTCTTCGCGGCCTGTCACGCGCGATGGCCAGCCGGTGGAATGTCGCGAAGCTGCGCGCCGCCGCGACGCGCTGATCGAGCATCTGGCCTCGCTACCGCCCGTGCCAGGGGCGCTGGATCAGATTGTGCAGCGCTTTGGCACCGATCTGGTGGCGGAAGTGACAGGCCGCTCGCGCCGCATCGTGCGCAAGGGCGATGGCCATGCCGCGCGCCTCGTGGTGGAAAGTCGGGCAGGCTCTGCCAATCTCGCGGAAACCGCCGCCTTCATGGATGACCAGAAGCGCATCCTGATCTTCTCGGACGCGGGTGGCACGGGGCGCAGCTATCACGCCGATCTCGGAGCCAAGAACCAGCGCCTGCGGGTTCATTACCTTCTGGAGCCTGGCTGGAAAGCCGATGCCGCCATCCAGGGCTTGGGCCGCACCAACCGGACCAATCAGGCGCAACCGCCGCTGTTCCGGCCGGTTGCCACCGATGTGAAGGCGGAGAAACGGTTCCTCTCCACCATCGCGCGTCGCCTCGATACGCTGGGTGCCATCACGCGCGGTCAGCGCCAGACGGGTGGGCAGGGGTTGTTCCGGCCCGAGGACAACCTCGAGAGCCCTTATGCCCGCGACGCCCTGCGCCAGCTCTACCGCCGCATCTATCGCGGCGATGTGGCCGGCTGTTCGCTGAGGGCCTTCGAGGATGCCACCGGACTCAGCCTGACCGATGACAATGGGCTGAAGGATGATCTGCCCCCGATCACGACATTCCTCAATCGCCTGCTGGCGCTGACGATCGACATGCAGGCCGTGCTCTTCTCGGCCTTCGAGGAATTGCTCGACCAACGGATCGAGGGCGCCATCGCTGCCGGGGTCTACGACCTCGGGCTCGAGACCCTGTGCGCCGAGAGCTTCCGCGTCACGGATGCACGGGTGATCTACACCCATCCCGGGTCCGGCGCGGAAACACAACTGCTAAGCATCGCGCAAAAGCAGCGCAACACGCCGCTGTCACTGGCGGATGCGCTGGATTGGCTCGACGACCCCAAAGCGCGGCTGCTGGTCAATAGCCGCTCAAACCGCGCGGCGGTGCAGGTGCCCGCCACCAGCCTGATGCTGGACGATGGTACGATCGAGCCCCGCCTGCGGCTGATCCGCCCGACCGAGGCAAGCACCGTGCCTGCAAAGCTGATGGACGACACGCACTGGCTCGAGGCCGACCGCGTGGCCTTCACCGCAGCCTGGACTGCCGAACTGGCCGAGGTGCCGGAGTTCACGGAAACCACGCTCCACATCGTGGCGGGGCTGCTGCTGCCGATCTGGAAGCAGCTGCCGCAGGACGAGACCCGCGTCTACCGGCTGCAAACCGATGACGGCCAGCGCATTATCGGCCGTCGTGTCTCGCCCGCCTGGGTCGCGACCACGTTGGCGGATGACGCGCCACGGCTGACGGCAGCGCAGGTCCATGCCCTCGTTCTGGAGGGCAAGACCGTGGTGCGCTTGGCCGAAGGGATGGAGCTGCACCGCTCGCGCGTCATGGGCGTGAACCGGATCGAGCTGTCCGGGTTCACGGAAGCGGCGAAGGACCGGCTCAAGGCCGATGGCTTCTTCTCCGAGATCATTGCCTGGAAGCTGCGTCTGTTCTGCCCGGTTGATCCGAGCGGCATCGCAATACTGGATCGTCTGCTTGCGCGTTGCCTTGTGACAGGACTACATGCACGCGGAGGGTGCTGAGCCATGTATTCCGAGACTGAAGATGTGATCCGCGCACTCGCGGAGAATGCCGAAAGCGTCTGTCGCCATTACCTTCCCGCCGGGCGGCGGGAGGGGTCCTACTGGATCGTGGGCGATCTGCAGAACAACCTCGGTCGGTCGCTCTTCGTGCGGCTGACCGGTCCTACGTCTGGGCCGGGCGCGCGAGGAAAGTTCACCGACGGTGCCACGGGCGAGCATGGCGATCTTCTCGACATCATTCGTGAGCGGACCGGGATCTCCCGCTTTCCCGACCTTCTGACCGAGGCCCGAGCGCGTCTTGGCCGTCCGCAGCCGGTCCTCCCGAATACGCCAGTGCCGAAGAAGCCCAAGGCCCCCGGTGGCACACCAGCTGCGGCAGCGCGATTGTTTGCAGCCTCTTTGCCGGTCGCAGGCACGCTTGCTGATACCTACCTTCGCGCCCGGGGCCTCACCCATGGCGGCACGATGAGCGCGCTCCGCTTCCACCCGAAGTGCTGGCATCGGGATGAGGGCCAGACCCGGAGCATCCTCAGACCTGCGCTGATCGCGGCGGTCACCGATGGGGCAGGGGCCTTGCGGGGCGTGCATCGCACCTGGCTTGCGCCCGACGGCAAGGGCAAGGCAGCAGTTGAGACACAGCGGCGGGCCATGGGTCACCTCCTGGGCAATGCCGTCAAGCTGACCCCGCATAATGACATACTCGTGGTCGGTGAGGGCATCGAGACCATGCTGTCGCTGTCCGAGGCGGCCCCCTGCCTTCCCGTCTGGGCGGCGCTCTCATCGGGTCATCTCGGAGCCGTCCTGCTGCCTGAGCGGGTGCAGCGCCTCTACATCGCCATCGACCGCGATCCGGCCGGGCAGCGCGCGGCAGAGAGGTTGAGCGCCAGAGCCACCGAGGTCGGGATTGCAGCCCAAGTGCTCGAGCCGCTTCTTGGGGATTTCAACGATGATCTCCGGGCGAACGGCAAGGATGCGCTGCGCCAGCATCTGGCAGGGCAGATCGGGCCAGAGGATCAGCAGCGCCTGTTGGGCTGAGCAACGCCGCCGCAAGGGTTGGTCCGGGATAGCGGGGGCAGGGGTCATGTATCCCTGTCGCGGGTGTTGATCATCACCTTTGCCTCTTTCCGGGTAAATCTCATCCACCCGACTGCCCTGCGCGGCCTTCAAGAGATGGGCGTGCTGCCGTCAAAGGGTCCGCCCCCTCAAGGGCGGCAGGCAAGCTATTTCCGCCGCGGGGGAAGTGCCCCCGCTTTGCATCGCGAAACAAATAGCTTGCCTGCCGCCCTCCTCCACATGCGTTCCGGCCCCGAAAGGCGGGGTGAAGGGGCGTCCGCCATGACGGCTCAGAGCTGCCCATGAAGGCCGCGCGGGTTGTCGCGCGGACGAGACAGGCCCGGAGGCAAGAAACCGATGACGATCCACACCCACGACGATGCGTATGAACCCGCCCACACCGCATCCCAGACAGCCCATGCGCTCGACGAGCTGCAACTCTACGGCTTCCGACCCTTTGATGAGCCCGATCCGCGCCCGATGCCCGATGGGCAGCGCCTTGCTGTCGCCGTCGCCGACATCTTCGATGCCATCGTTGCGACCCTCGAAGACACCCGCATGGAACCCGACGTTGAGGAGCTGCTCTGGGGCCAGGTCAACCTTTTCCACCGCGCCACAGCCCGTATCGAGCGGTCGCTTGATGACAACGAGCAGGTGCAGCGCCGCCTCCAGCGTGAGCAGGACGGCTCCGAGGTGAAATCCACCGAGCTAGAGCGCCTGACGGCCGAAGGCCTGACGCTTATCGAGCGGCGCAACTGCATGGATATGATGCGCGATCACGCCGCCACCGAGTTCGTCCATCACACGGGCTCAGCCTGGCGCCCCCGCACTGGCTCGATGGTGAACCGCCAGCACCTGACTGCAGCCCTGATCGACAGCCGCGACTTCCTTGCCGCCAAGCGCCGCGCAGAGACCGAGGTGATGCTGCCCACAGGCCCCAAGGTCGCCCTCACCGGTGGGACCGACTTCAACGATCACCGCCTGATCTGGGGAAAGCTCGACCAGGTCCGGACCAAGTATCCCGATATGGTGCTTCTGCACGGGGGAAGCCCCAAGGGCGCCGAACTCATCGCCGCCAAATGGGCCGAGGCCCGGGGCGTCACGCAGGTCGCCTTCAAGCCTGACTGGACCAAGCACGCCAAAGCAGCCCCCTTCAAGCGCAACGACGCGATGTTGGATGTGCTGCCTGTGGGTGTCCTTGTCTTCCCGGGCACGGGGATCCAGGAGAACCTTGCCGACAAGGCCAAAAAGCTGGGTATCCCGGTTATGAAGTTCGAGAAGGGGGCGTGAGCCCCCTTTCCCCTCCTACAAAGGAGACCATTGTGGAAACAAAGACGACTTTGATTCCAATAGATGCCTGGACTACTAATTTAGCCTCAAGCAACTGCAACCAAGCGCCTATATGGTGCTTGATAAACACCCAACGTTAGCGTTTGATAATAGAAAGAAAAACTCTCGAAATGAAACAGGTGGCTATCGCCATTGTCATCGGTCAGGACTACATCCGCTTCGCCTAACGGGCCGCTCTTGTTTCCTTTGCAGTAGTCGACTACTTGATCGAACACATCTGTTTCCCGGACGGATGAGAATTTCTCAGCGAAAGCGGATGACTGCACGAAGTGCTTGCAGGGTTGGCTTGGATTAAAGTCTGTGTCGCGGTGGATCCAATGTGGATGACCCGTGATGAGTCCTAAAATTGGCCGTTCCCTTCCCCATGTTTCTACGCCACGCCAAAACGTGGTCGTGTGCGTATTTCCATAGGTCTGCTTGAGTTCTTTGAGAGCATCGAAGGAAGGATCCTGAGCAAGACACTCCTCTGCGAAACGATCACGCAGGAAGAGCAGTCGGCCGGCGGCGAAGTTCGCTTCGGCTTCAAGCTTCTCATGACATGAAGGAATGAGGGTGTGTTCATTATCTCCCATCATCGCTCCGGCATGCCATGGCAAAAGGCTGTGACCGACTTCGTGCGCCTCATGCCACCGGTATTTGAGCTGAGGTTGGTCCTTATCGAGAAGGATTTTCCTAAGATCGGGAATGTAGAGCGCGCGTAGATCCCACTTGCGCACGGCGTCCAGAATACGGGACGGGCGGGCAAGCACTTGCTTGCCCGCCATTGTCATTTTGGAAACAACCTCTTGGAGCACACCGGGGTCTTTGGCGGTGTAATACTCCAGGTCGAGCTTTAGGAGCTCGCGGACAACTTCGAGATCAAGTGGCGGTTCGGGATTGCCCAGATCCTTGAGGACCCGTTCAACCTTGCGATCAATATCAAGCGCGTTTTTTGTTTTTATGATTACGTTTTTCGCCACCTGACAACCATCCTCGTAGTTATTTGTGCTTCGCATTTTCGCTCAGGACTGAAATCAGCCCGTTCAAAATGGCATGCTCGTCCTCGGTCAGAACCGCCACTGACGCCGATTTGGCGGCATATCGAACAGCCTCTTCAACATAGTCATCGTCATTTGCGTGTGTAAGTCCTGACAAGCCCATGAGTTTTTCTTGGGATACGCCAAAGACCTCAGAAAGCTGATAGAGCGTCCGGACATCTGGCAGATGTGAAGCGTTATTCTCGAGACTGAGGAGTTCTCCGATCTCAATGTCTGCCTTCTGGGCAAGCGCTTCTATCGACAGTCCTTGATCCCGGCGCATCAGGTTGATGAATCGGCCCAGAGCAAGCCGTGACGCTTCGGGGTTTTCATCAGCGCCACTCTCATGCGTGAACGTCGGATCGGCGGCGATCACGCCTGCTCCAATATCAAGACCGTCTTCTCTGGCACCTGCATTGCGGCACCATGTCTTGTTGATGTCGAATGTCATTCTCCTTTTCCTTTCTCAATGAAACTGCGCGCGCTGTCAGGGTCTAGCTCGAAGTAGCGCAGGTTTTCATAGGTTGCGTCTTGTCCCAGATCGGTCATTCCGCAGGCATTGGCATAGAAGCTGTTCGCCTGCGGCAATGAGTGCAATCCGATCCGGCCCTTGAAGCCCTCCAGCATACTCAGCTGGATGGCCGCGTTGATAAGTATCGATCCGCAGCCGCCAAAGGTGGCGGGCTCTTCTGCGAGATCGTTTCTGTTCCAGGGTGCGGCTTCCAGAAAGTCGATATAGACAAGATGCTGGCCTTCATGGCCTGGCATTCGGGCGCGTTTGGTCAGATCGATTGTCATCATGGCCTGGGTCATGTCTTCCGCCACTATGGCAAATGACAGGTTGGCCAGCCGACGCTCGATCTCGCGCAGCTTGTCCCGCCAGTCCCAATGCCTGCTTTGCGGCCAGAACCGGCGCTCGACCTTTTGCTGATTCAGAAGTTTGAGCCGACGTTGCAAATCGGGAATCCACTCGGCTTCCCAATCAGCAAGGTTCTTGTCGACGATACCATGCCAGAGCTCCGCATCTACGGTCTCCTGGGTACTTCTGTTTGTCAGCCAGACAGGCGTCACATCGGAAGGGGTGGTCGCGATCATAGCATCATGATCTCCGCCTTCTCCTTCGACGCTTCGTCCTCAAAGAAGAGCTTGTCGCCCTTTTCAAGGCGCTCCTCGACGCGTTGATAGAGCCGCAGCGCCTGTCTGAGCAGGACTGTCTTGCTCAAATCCTTCTTGTCACACAGCTCCTCCAGCACGGCCATTTCGGCCTCTGTGAGGTTCAATGTCATTGTTTTTTTGGACATCTCGGCACTCCTTCAGACTGCTATATGCTCTTTCGAGGGGCCAAAGTCAACAAAAAATAGTCTATTTACAGCTATTGACTAGCTAAAAATTAGCTATTAAGTGTGGATCAAGCGCTGGCATGGTGCCGCCGCACAACGATTAGGACGCACGTCATGACTGACTTTGTCGACATTGAAGACTGGGTGCGCGACCAGCCACACGCGCAAATTCCTGAAGCCGAATGCTACCGCCTGCGTCTGTGGGACGGTGATGGATTTGACGAAAAACGCTCTCTGAGCGACGCCGAACCGACAGGTCGGCAGATTCTGGAAGCCTTTGAACGCTTCCCGGCCGATGAGCATGTGTTGCTCTACCTACCCCGCAACGGAAACCTCGATGAGATCGACATCGACAAGACGCTTGATCTTCGGGAACGGGGTCCGGAGCGCTTCTTCGCTTTCAAGACGGACCGGCTCTTACACTTCGTCGCAAACGGACGCCGCTTCAGCTGGGGAGCCGCGACGATTTCTGTTGCTCTCATCCGGCTTGTCGCTCGCATCCCCGAAGGTGAAACCCTGTTTCTTGAGCGAATCGATGCGCCGGACAAGGAACTTGCTGAGGGCGACACGGTCCGTCTGTCCGGCAAGGGTCTGGAACGGCTTGTCTCGCGCCAACCCTCATGGAAGCTCAATGTTCAGGGTGTATTGCTGACGCTGACAACACCCATCGTAGTGGTCAAAGATGCTCTCGCGCAAGCGGGCTTTGATCCCAGCAAGGGATGGATTGCCATTCTGAAGAGGAAGGGCGAAGCGAAGCTCCAGGTAGCGTTGACCGATACAATCGATCTGACTCTACCGGGGATTGAAAAGCTTCGGCTGACACCAGCCCAGATCAACAACGGCGAGGCGCACACCACGCCCCGCCGTGAGTTTGCACTTCTGGAAAAGGACGAGGCGTATCTAAACGAACGCAGTCTGCACTGGGAGACCTTCGTCGAAGGCGGACGACGTTGGTTGCTTTTGCGCAACAACATGCTGCCCGAAGGCTACAATCATTCAGTCGTCGATATCGCGATTGATGTGCCGCCGGCATATCCACGCGCAGAGATCGACATGTTTCACTGCTTCCCCCACCTGACGCTCAAGTCCGGCCACGCGATCGGGGAAACATCCGGGCGGACAGCTATCGCCGGTCAGACCTTCCAGCAATGGTCTCGTCACTTGAATGGCCAAACGCGATGGAACCCGGCAACCGACAGTGTGATGACGCACCTTGCCGTGGTTGAGAGCGCTCTGTTGAAGGAGATCGGCGAATGACCGGGAGTCTCACCCTGACTGAGAGCCAGCATGAAGAGCTCAGAAGCATGATCTTTCCGGGCGACGGATTGGAATCTGCCGCGATCCTGATCTGCAGATACACCGGCGCAGACCGTGAGCGGTTGATCGTCTCCCAAATGCTGAATGTTCCCGATGCCGCGTGCGCAGTCCGGAGGTTGGATTTCATCAACTGGCCGGGTGATGGCATTGAGGGGGCTATCGACCTAGCCGAGCATCACGGCGATGCAATCGTACTCGTTCACAGTCATCCCGGCGGCTGGCTGGAATTCTCAAAGGTCGACGATGCCAGCGATCGTGCGACGATGCCCAGCCTGTTTGCGGCTATCGATGCGGATGGTTTCTACCATGGGTCCGCGATCATGACACCAGACGGTGCAATGAAGGCTCGGGTCTACGACCCTACAGGTGAGGCGAAGAAAATTAGCCGGGTCTGGCGTGTGGGTCACAGCATTATCGATATTGGTGCGGCGGCAGTAGATGCAACCATGCCATTCGCATCGCAGATGACCGATTCCTTTGGACGTCAAACCGCCTGCGTGATTGGCGTATCCGGCACTGGATCACTGGCGGTCGAGCTCTTGGCGCGCAAAGGCATCGGCCATCTAATCCTGGTCGACTTCGATATGATCGAGCACAAAAACTTAAACCGCATTGTTAATTCAACCGTCGCGGATGCCGATGCAAACCGATCAAAGACAAAGATGATGGCTGAGGCCATTTCTCGATATGCCCCAAACACCAAAGTCACCATCATAGATAAGTCGATTGATGAACGAGATGCGGTCATCGCCGCATCATCCGCAGATATATTGTTCTCCTGTGTGGACAGTATGGCCGGGCGAAGCATCGCCGAACTGATATCGAGGTGGTGTGTGATCCCTCTGATTGATCTTGGCGTCACGATCCCAACACGGAGGGACTCAGATGGCCATCCACATGTAGCCGATGTCTGTGGGCGCATCGACTATGTCAGACCGGACGGTCCCAACCTGACAGACCGGGGCGTGGTGACAGCTGAAGGTCTGCGGTGTGAGTATTTGCTAGAAAATGCACCGGACGCTGCTGAACGGGAAATCGACGCAGGGTACATCAAGGGTGTTCACGAAGAGGCCCCGTCCGTTATGGCGCTGAACATGCGCGCCGTATCCGACGCTGTTCTCGAGTGGATCGAGCGTCAGTATCCCTACAGGCTAGATGGCAGTGCAGGATTTGCTCGAACTCTGTTTTCACACGCGGCAGGTGAAATTGAATTCAATTCAGACGATGATTTTGAAACCGGCCCGATCAACGATTTAGGCCGTGGCCTTGTCGAGCCATTGCTCGGACTGCCAAGCCTTAGTCAGCCTAACCGAAAGGATGCAGCATGAAATTCGGTTTCTGGTGTCGATCTCTTTGGCAACGTCATGGTCTTAAAAGACGGCTGATCATCATCGACGGTGACACGCCCCCGGCTCCAATCCCATCACGTCATGTCTATATGTGCCGGGATGATGGCGATGATTGGTCAGTGGCCATGCGGTGCCCCTGCGGCTGCGGTGACGATCTCGAACTCATGCTGTTGCCAGAGGTAAAGCCGAACTGGTCGATTAAGACCAAGGACACGGAGCCACCGACTCTTCGACCGTCTGTCTGGCGAAAAACGGGATGCAAGGCGCATTTTTGGCTTCACGACGGTCACATTCACTGGTGTTGAGGGGAAAAGATCCTCTACTCGGAGTACTCGGACCCTTTGCTCGAGGTTCGCTGTTGCCCACTGGTTAGTGATTTGTTGTGTCATCTGTGACCTTCCGCTCTCCGACCAATTTACATAATATCTATTATCGGCTATTTAGGATGGCTTAAACAACGCCCACTCTTGTTAAAGAAAAGCGTTTCTTGCTTAAACAACGCGCTCGTGCGACAAGCCTTTCGATGATAGACGCAATTCCAGTCACCCGCCTCGGGCGCTATGTTGAAGCCGCCGTCGGCGGCGAGATCGTCCGCGCGTTCATACCGCCCGCTCTGCCGCCGACCCACCCATCAACGTCCTGCCGCTGCTGACAGGACTCAGCGCGGCGGAGCGTGCGTTGGGGCGTCTTGACGCGATCACCATGTTGCTGCCGCGCCACGATCTCTTTCTCTACATGTATGTGCGCAAAGAGGCGGTTCTGTCGTCGCAGATAGAAGGCACCCAATCGACATTGACTGACCTCTTGCGGTTCGAGGCTGCTGCCGAGGCAGGCCAGCCGTTCGACGACGTCCGCGAAGTATCGAACTACGTCGACGCGATGATGTTTGGTCTGGGTCGTCTTGAAGAGCTGCCACTGTCCCTGCGCCTGATCCGGGAAATGCACGCTCTGCTGATGGACGGAAACCGGGGCGGCGACAAGAATCCGGGCGAGTTTCGGCGCAGCCAGAACTGGATCGGTGGCACGCGGCCCGGCAAAGCCATGTTCGTTCGCGTCCCGCCAAACGAACTCCATCCCTGTCTGTCAGACTTGGAGGCGTTCATTCACGAGGAGGCGTCCGGCCTGCCACCGCTGATCAAAGCCGGGTTGCTGCACGTTCAGTTTGAAACCATTCACCCGTTCCTGGATGGCAACGGCCGGATTGGTCGCCTGTTGATCACACTCTATCTCTGCACCAAGGGGTCGCTGCAAGCGCCGCTTTTATATCTCAGCCTTTATCTGAAATCGCATCGGTCGGTCTACTATGGGCTCCTGCAATCGGTGCGTGAGACTGGGGCTTGGGAAGAATGGCTGGCGTTCTTCCTTGAAGGCGTGGCCCAGACGGCCAACCAGGCCTTCGAGGCGGCGACGCAGATTGTTGAACTCTTCAAATTGGATCGGGACCGCATAATGGCGGATAGTGATCGCGCGGGTTCGGCTTTGCGGGTGCACGAATGGATGCAATCGAACCCTTTCGTAACGTCGAACCAACTGGTTGAGAAAATCGGGCTATCAGCCCCAACGGTCAATGCGGCCCTCGCCGATCTTGAACGGTTGGGCATAGTGTCCGAGATCACGGGCAAACGCCGGAACCGGGTGTTCAGCTACCAGAGCTATCTGGACATTCTGAGCGAAGGCACGGCCCCGCTTTAGCCGCTACGAAGCCGCCGGTGTCGCGAAGCAAATGTGCGCGACACCGTCAGACAGATCGAAGGTGTGATCGGTGCCGATTGGCTGATTGGCATTGTCACTCGACGATCTCGGCGGGCATGTACACTCTTGCCCGATTGCCTGTCCTAGGCGAAGTTGAAATCACCTTGGCGACGTCCTCCTGCATTTTCTTCATCTCTTTGGGCGACAAAGCCTTGAGACCGTGATCAGACCTTGCGGAGCCCGGCGTCCTGAGTGTTCCGATTTGGTTAGCCTTTCGCGGCAGGGGCCCAACTCCCAGCAGGCAAGCGAAGAAGTGGCGATAGTAGGTGATCGTCATTTGCGCCGTCAGTGGTGTGCTGGGCGTGGGGTCCGGTTGCTCCCATTGGCAGAAAGACATAGTCTGGCATGGGCTCCCCGCGCCTCTCTGGCTTCTGGTCCATCCCTTCGACTGACAATCCCCTAATCCCGTTCGGCCTCCTGCGCGCAACCCCGCGTCAGCCCGGGCCGTGTCGGTCGTGTACCACGACCAGCCCGCTCCACCCCGGTCCTCTGGGGGTTTCCGGCGTCCGTGCCGTCCACCGTGCACGCGTCACCCGACGGGCTTTTTCCGGGTCTTGTCGAAGGGACGGTCCCGAAGACAGGAAACACAGGAGCTTATCATGCAGAACATCGTCATCCTCGCCGGCAACATCGGCGCGAGCCCCGAAGCCCGCACCACCAAAGGCGCGGGCACCAACATCACCAACTTCAGCCTCGCCACCTCGCGCCCCCGCCTCTCGGAAGGTCGCGTGCTGCGCGACGACAACGGCTACCGGGTCATGGACACCGAATGGCACCGCATCACCTGCTTCAACGGTCTCGGCAAGACGGTCGCGGAGCATTGCGAAAAGGGCATGAAGGTCCTCGTCCACGGCCGTATCCACTACAGCAAGTGGATCGACAGCATGGGCAATGACCGCTACGGCTGCGAGATTATCGCCGAGAAGGTCGACTTCCTGAGCCGCCCGAAATCGGCCGAGAGTGAAAACCCCGAGCTGGTCGACCGCGACGACGAGATTCCGTTCTGAGGGCGGCTCTCCCGCCGGGCCTCCCCCTCGGGCCCGGCGGGCAACCCGCCGGGTCCTCTGAGGAAATGCTGAAGATGGCCGAATCGCCTATCGTCTTTTGCACGAGCGACCTGCACTTACGCCGCGCGTTTGATTGCCTCGTATCTCACGTCCGTCACGGCTTCACCCAGCCAAGCAGGCTGCAAATCGCCATTGTCCCAAAGGTAGAGATATCCCACGACTTGGTGCTTAGACTTGCAAAGAATGCGCAAGATGGGTTCACCGGTTAGACGAGGTTCTGGGGACATGATGCGCTCCTCTGGCACGGGCTTTGAGGGGCCAAAAGACACCTCTGCAATTCGTCTTGAGGTGTTAACGGCAGGTTTCTGCAACCGCAAGATGAGTAAGGGCCTGTCGGCGGAATTCCACCCGTGGGATACATCTTAGCGTTATTGGTCAATGCCTTCCATGGGAGCGCTGATTTGCGGCACCGCAGCAGTTTGAGCGATCTCATCCAAAATGGCGTCGACTTCAGCCCATACCCGTGGCTCAACCTGGCCACGGATCAGCGCCCACTTGCTGAGGACATCGAGCGGGTCGTGATCACGTAGAAGGACCCCCAAGTGTTCGGCATCGACGGCCAATGATGTCCGCGCCTGCCAGGCTGTGTGCCGCGTGCGCTGGTCTGAGGGCGGCGCTAAATAGGAAGGACTAAGCTCCCAGCCTTTCATCGCCCGACGAAGAGCCGAGCGAATAACATGCGCGGGATTCACTCCGCAGGCCAACAGCTTTGCTTCCTGCCGCGCGAGGGCATTGACCCGGATATCAATTTTGCGCGTAGGCCGGGCAGCGTGACTGCGTGCAGGCTTTGCTGCAGGCACCTCAGCCGCAACGGAACCCAAGACGTTGCTTTCCGGGTCCGGGGCGACCACATCAACACATGCCCGCTCACCCTCCCTCGGCACCGCGGCAACCGTCGGCGTTACGCCAAGGGCAGTGCTTTTTACCTCTTCTCTTCCCGGGATGCTCTTTTGGTCCTGTCGCAGAGATGCGGCATAAGCTGGGTCGGGCCGGGTGATGGTCGGGATTTTCTTGCGCAAAGATTTGGCCTCACGTCGCCAGAATGTTGTTGAGGATGTCTGTCGCCTCTTCCAGCGCCTCGACGACGTGGCGCACATGCGGTCGCATCAGGGGATTGGGATCAGACTGCTTTTGCAGAGCCAAGGCATGCAGAAGCCCCTTCTGGTCCATCTCCTTGTAGGCGTTCCTGCGCAACATCACGGTCTCGATCACCGGAAACCGCGCAATGGCTTCTTCTATCAGAGCAGCGTCAGCCCGGGTTGTCTTGGGATCGACCATGTTCAAGATGACATGGTGCCGGGGCAGGTTTTCGGGATCATCGACGCGGGACTTCAGCGTCTCGAACCAATTGGCGGTCTGCGCGCCGACATCGAGATCCGAGGCCGACAGCATCACCGGCGTCACGATATGATCGGCGAGCACGGCAATGCCGTCCGACCACTCGGCGCCGACGCCAGCCGTGTCGATGAAGATGAAATCCGCCGAATCCGCTGCGTAAACCTGCTCGATCTTTCGATTGACGCCGGCCACGCTCTCGACAGCCGCCGATTTCAGGAGCGTTGAACCAAGGCCCAATACTTCGGCTCGTCGATGCCAAGCCCCCAATACACCGGTGCTATCCGTGTCGATCAAAAGCACGCGGCGACCGGCAGCAACAGCGGCACTGATCAAGGCGCGGGAGAGCGTCGTTTTACCACTTCCGCCCTTTCGGGACATCGCGGCGATCACCACGAGACTGTCGTTTGGCATGATGGCGGTCTCTCGCAATAATAGTGAAACGTGACGAAAAGCTAAGAATGCGGTTAGCCGGTGGGGCGCGGGGCGTCAAGCAGATGCCACGCTGCGCAACACACAAAACGCGCCACGCGCCGCAGGAGGCAGTCACCAATCTGCGCCACGCGCAGCACCTGTGACACATCACATCCTGCGACTATCGTAATGCGTTCGGCTTTTGACGCGATGCGCAAACCGTGACGCGGAATACGTTCGGCGAGGTGCAGCCCGCATCGGGCAAAAGACACGAATCAGAGGGCGTGATGCACAATACGGGCGACGTGCTGCCTTCGCCATTCCGCACCAAACACCCGTCGAAGGGCACGCTGCAAGGCGCGAAAATCGGTCTGCGGAAGACGCGAAACGTCTTGCAGAAACCGTGCAGCGGGATGCGGAGCGCAGGGTGCGCGATGCCTTTGACAGAAGGCGCGAAATCGGCCCTGCAGGCCGATTTTCTACATTGAGTACAAGCCCTTATGCCCGTCTCCGCTTGCGCTGGGAGCCGGAGGGCTTGTACGAAGTTGGCAAGAAATAGGAACGTTAACTTTACATGCCGCGCGCCCGCCGCCTTACCGAGATCGAACGCCTCAGCATCGCCAAAGAGCGTGCTGCGGGTGTCGCTGTGCAAGAGCTGGCCGCGCGATACGGCATAAGCCGCGTGTCGATCTACAACGCGGCCAACCACGGCAAGGAGCGTCAGGAGGCCAATGCCAGCCGCTCGCGGGTGGTTGGCATCCGGGTGAGTGATCGTGACCTGCACGGCTTCGATGCGGCATTGTCGCGCCTGGGCATCGCGCATCGTTCGGACGCCATGCGGCGGCTGATGCTCGCTGCAAGCGACATCCTGCGCCCCGATGACACAATGACCGAGGAGCTGCGCAGTATGAGTGCGGCCCTCAACCGGGTCGGCAACAACGTCAACCAAGTGGCGCGACGGCTGAACGAGGCCAAGGTTCGGGGTGAGCGCCCGCCGTATACAGCGGCAAACCATGCCGAGATCCGGGAATTGGCAGGCCTAGTCTTGGATATGGCCGATCAGATTCAAGAGCTGTTCCGCGCGAGGCGCCGTGCGCTGGATCTGGACGTGACCAAGGCTCTCGCCGGTTTGATATCGGAGGCCGGTCATGGCACGGACTGACATCGCGCGCACTGCAGGGTCTGCGCTGTTTGACCGCGATTGGAGCCGGGTCTCGGGCAGTTGGCAGGGGCTTGCGCGAAGTGCTCAGAAGATCCGCGCAGCGCGTGGCCATTCACCGGCGATTTTCAAGCCAGTCTCGAAAGGCGGATGCCATACCGGGGCGCAACTTCGCGCGCAACTCACTTACCTTACCACCAAGTCGAGCCACATCCTCGACAGCCGTGGCACGCACGATGGTAAAAAGACGCTGACGGAGGCTGAGATCGACCGGGTCGCACGTCGGTTTGAGAACCAGTGGAGGGAGCGGTACAGCCCCAAGCTTGGCCATACCTCGCATCTCCTGATGGCTTTCCCCATCGGCACGAAGGGCGAAGAGGTGCGTGATATTACCCAAACCGTTTGCGAGCGGTTCTTTCAAGGCGAGGGCTCGCAATTCGACTATATTGCTGCAATACACCAAGATCGCGCACATCCACATGCGCATATCGTTCTGAACCGCCGCAGCAAGGATGGCGAAATGTTCTATCTCGGGAAGGATCACCACTTCAATTATGATGCTTTCCGGGTGGCGATGGTGGAGGCGGCGCAAGGTCACGGGATCCGCCTTGAGGCCACACGCAGACTGGACCGGGGCATCGTGACCTACCGCGCTGAGATTGACGAGGTCTACAAAGCCCGCGAGGAGGGGCGGCCCCCAGTTGAGCGCCCGCGCACGGGCGCTGATCTCGCCTCTGCTCTCCAGACCGTTGCGCGCAACGCCCACGCCTATCGCGGTCTTGCGGCCGAGGCGTCCCGCTCGAATTTTGAGGATGTGGCAGATGCGTTGGACCGCGCCAGCACCATTCTTGCCGCTGGCGGCCAAATTCATTCTGACGGAGTTCTCTATATGTCTGACGATGACACGGCGTTTGATACGCTGATCACAGAATTTTCTCAAAACATCCGCCAAATCGAGGTGGCGATTGAGAGGGCGCCTGCCGCCGAGCGCCCGGTGATTGAGCGCAAGCTCACCGACGTGCTGGCTTCAGTTGCGCATCTGAACCCGCTCGGGGACAGGACTGCCGCCCTGATCGACCCGCCCACGCGGGAGGGGATCTATGCCCGCCCGAATGTGAACGAGGGTTTTCTCGCGCGGCTCGACGCGGAGGAGGTGAAGGCCAAGCTGGTTGAGGCTCTGAAGGGTACGGGTATTGATGCCGAGGCCGTCACGGCGCGGCTTCGCGAGGGGGCGGGCAATGCAGCACTAGAGCGACAATGGCTGGCACAGGACCTGCACTCCATCGCCAAAAGGGGTGATCTTGATCTTGAGCAAGCAGAGGATCGCGAGGAGGTGTTGGACCGACTGGAAGCGGTGCATGTCCGGCTGGGAGAGGTCCTGACGGACGCGCGGGTCTTGCGGGCTTTCGACGAAGTTGACGTTGACGATGAGGACGAGAATGATGCCCAAAGCCGGCTTGGTGAGCGAACGCAGTTGTCTAGGCATGACACCGAAGGCGTTCGGCCGGATGTGTTCAGTTCCCAGGAACGGCACGAGTTCCAACAACTGGTCGCCCGGTTGCGCCAGACCGATTTTACCCACCCGTTCTCGGATGATCCTTCTGTAAGGCAGGCTGGTGCGATCGAGGTCGAAGAGGCCCGTTTTGCGTTCGAGGCCTATGCGCAGAAGTCGCCGCAGCACGCCGAACTGGCATCGATGGCCTGGGATCAGGTGACCGACAGCCGGAAGCCGCCGCAATTCGCGGTCGCGGAGCAGGACCGGACGCTTCACGCTGGCGACATGAATCTCGCCTTGCGGGATCCATCCGAAACCCTTGGTCCAGTCACTGAAGACCTCCGCACCCTCGCACGCTACCGCGCCGAAATGCCGGACGACGATTTCGGAAGGGCCGTACAGGACGAGATCAACCGGCTTCGGGCTCTGGGAGCCTCAAAGGCCTATATCAGCGAACGCAGTTTTGAGATCGAGGACCGGGCGCGGCAGGATTATGCCGAACGGCGCACCGTGCAAGAGGCTGCCCCTGAGGTGGCAACGTTTCTGCGCAAAGTGGAATCCGGCGGGTTGGAGCGAATGCCCGAGGCTGAGCGAGAGCGCCTTGTCGGCGAGATCAACGAGAACCTGACGCCCGAAAAGATCAACGCGCTGCGGTCCGGCAACGCCGAGGCGTTGAACACGTTCACCGATCATCCGTTGCACCAGCTTGAGCTGGCCAAGGCCTATCTCGAGAGCAGCGAGGTTACCGCCCACGGCCCAGCGATGGAGCGCATTCTTGAGGCGCTAGCCGAGGAGCAGATCGAAGCACAGCGCGCGCGCCATGTCGTGGCGCATGGCGAAAAGGGCATCACCCATGGATAGGGCCAAGATATTCGGTGCGATTCTGAGCCTGACGCTTGTTGGTCTCGCGATGGGGTATGTGGCGGCCACGGGGTACTTGATCCTCCGCTATGGGCTCTCGACGCAGAGCCTTGATTTCTCGCTGCTTGCCCGCGAATATCGTGGCCTCGCACAAACAGCGCCAAAGGATTACCTCTGGGTGAACCTGATCCTCGGAGGCTTCAGCCTTGCGGCACTCCTGCTGAGCGTCACGCTGCTGGGCGAGGCACTGACGCGATTTGGGACGACCCACTGGCAGACGAAGGGCGAAATGAAGCGCAACGGGTTTTTCGCCAAGCCCGGAGGCGGTTTCTTGCTTGGCAAGATGGGTTCTCCCAAATCAAAGCGCCCGTTCATCGTCTCAAAAACCTTCCCCCATGCACTGATTGTTGCCCCAACGGGGCGCGGTAAAGGCGTAGGCTTCGTGATCCCCAACCTTTTGACCTACAAAGGCTCTGCCGTGGTGCTCGACGTGAAGGGCGAGAATTTTCGCGAGACATCGCGGTTTCGCGCAAGCATGGGTGACAGGGTGTTCCGTTTTGCGCCCACCGACTGGGACCGGCCGACACATCGCTACAACCCGCTTGCGCGCATCGCGGCGATGAGCAATCCTGATCGGCAGCAGATGGAGCTGAAACTTACAGCCAAACTGTTCCTGCAAACTGACAACGAAAAGCTGAGTGGGCTTTTGGCAGGGGGTATCGATCTCTTTGTCGCCGCCGGGCTTCTGGCGTTTGAGCGTGGCGTGCCCACGATCGGCGAGATCTACCGCATCACGGCGTCGGGTGGTGACAAGCAGAAAGAATACCTCAAACGCGCTCAAGAGGTGAAAAACACCGCCGCCAAGCTGATTTTTGAGCGCATGGCCTCGACCAACAACGACACGCTAACATCCTACATGTCCCTCCTGATGACCTCGGGTCTCGACACTTGGGATAACCGCGCCATCGACGCGGCAACGGCAACCTCGGATTTCTCGTTTCGGGACATCCGGCGGCGACCGCACGCCATCTATCTGGTGGTCGAGTCCGAGATGATCCGCCCGCTTGCGCCGCTGATCCGGCTGTTCTTTTCGGACCTGATCGCCTCGCTGCAGACACAGGAACCCGATCCTGACGAGCCATGGCCCGTGATGATCATGCTCGACGAGTTCGACCGGCTCGGAAAAATGCCGATTGTGGCCGAGAGCATCAAGACGCTACGATCCTACGGCGGCAACCTCGCCATCGTCACGCAGACCATACCTGCCCTTGACGAAATCTATGGCGAGAACACGCGCCGGTCGCTGCAGGGCGGCGCGGGGGTGAAGCTCTACCTCACCCCGTCCGAGCAGAAAACCATCGAGGAGTTGAGTCAGGCAGTTGGCAAGACCACCAAACGCGTGGTGACCCGGTCACGCGCGGTCGGGCGCAACCCCTTTGAAGGGCGCAGCGTATCGGAGCGCACGGAAGATACGCCGCTCCTCACCGAGGATCAGGCACGACGCATGGATCTTGATGAGGTGATCCTTGTGATCGATGCGCAGATGCCGATCCGGGCACGGCGGATCAAATACTTTGAGGACCCCGCGCTCAAGGTGCTGCACGTAGGTCAGGCGGGCAGCTTCCCCTATCCGGATGAGGAACGGCTGCGCAGGGATCGTCAGATGTCCGAGACACGCGAGACGGTTGAGAAGTTGAGGCGGGAATTGAACGAGGTGCGGTCGCTTGAGGCCTCGCAGGAAAACGCAACCGCGGCCTCTTCGCCGCAGAGGGTAGCGGAAGCAAGTGAACCGAAAGCGATTGCAAGTTCATCGAGAGGTCGATCCGCTCGCGCAGGAGCCGCTGCCGGACCTGCGCGGTTGAATCTAGACCTTGGACGACTTGGGATCTCTGAAAGGGACGGGACAGCGCTGGTGCCCGCCGTGCAGACAACGCGGTCGATCATTGCGGAGTACGGTTGAAACGGCCAAGGTGGCCGTCCGATACTTCGCTGCCGTTTATTTAATAGACAGAATGGGGTGCTGATGCTTTTAGACCCTCTTGTTCAACGTCGAAAGGCCAAGGTCCAAATCCCATGAAACCTGAGTCCGTGTTAGGTCATGTTGACAAAACGGATTCCCACCGACCTCTGATCGTGATTCGAGCTGGTATCTGCAATGGAGACCAGCTTGGCATGAGACCTTATGTCGGACGAGGAGTGGATGTTCTTCGAGCACTTCATCCTGACTGTCCGCGCTCCGAATGGACGCAAACCGACCAACCACCGCCTTGTTCTTGATGGGGTTTTCTGGATTGCACGGACTGGTGCTCCGTGGCGTGACCTGCCGGAAGAATTTGGCAAATGGTCGAGCGTTTATCGCCAGTTCCGACGCTGGGCGCTGGCAGGGCTCTGGGAAGAGATCATGGACGCGCTGAATGAAAGCAGGGCTGTGCCGGATGCCCTGCAAATGATCGATAGCACCGTGATCCGGGCCCATCATCAGGCAGCGGGCGCAAAAGGGGGACTCCGCGACAGAGTTTTGGCCGCTCAAGAGGTGGCTTCACGACCATGATCCACCTGCGCGTCAATGCAGCAGGTTTGCCCATGAGGATCGAGATCACAGCAGGTCAGACGTCCGATTACCTGGGATTCGATCTGGTTATGGCCGACAATCTGCCCGAACCGCACGTCCTGTTGGCTGATCGAGGCTACGATTCAGACAATATTCGGGAAAAGATGGAGGCACGGGACGTGCAAACCCAAATTCCCATGCGCAAGTCACGCAAGATGCGCGTCGGCGTGGATCATTCTCTGTATTCCCTGCGAAACTTCGTCGAGCGATGCTTCAACAAGCTCAAAAATGCCCGCCGCGTCGCAACACGCTACGACAAAACCGCAGAAAGCTTTCTGGGCTTCATAGACATCACATCCATCCGCCTCTAGGTCCGCCTTTTGTCAACATGACCTAGGATGTGGTCTACCCATCTAGTACCCCCATATCTGCTACGCAATTAGGAAATCACAGATCAAGTCCCGCAGGGATTCTGAATCGGATAAGTCGCAACGCGCTCTAGAGGTGGCTTTGCTGGTCAAATCGGTTGTGGACTAAGGCGAACATGGCGACGAATTCCTGTAAGGTCCGAATGCTGCGGAACCGTTGATTGGCTCGTTCTCACAGCGCGACGCCCTCCCGAATTCAAACCATGCGTTTGACATGCTGCAGGTCGAATGCGGTTTGGGGCCACGCGTGCCGATCTAATGCCTTCAGGATCAGAGACGACTGGGAGAGCTTGCGCGTCTCACCGCGGCTGGCTCTGATACCCTTCCTTCAGGTCTGCGATGATGTCGCTGGCCGGTTCGGAGCGTTGAATTGCACCGACGCCGTGTCCAGCGGACCATAGATCGCGCCATTGTCGCGTGTTTTTATCAAGCTGCGTCAAATCAAACTTGCGGCCGGACACCAGCGTGTCAGGGTCCACGCCGGCGCGGATCAAACTGGGACGCAGTTTGTTTGCCAAGGCGCCGGTGATGGCATCCGTAGCCATGATATCGCTGAAGTCAGACGCAACAACCATATCTTTGAAATCATCAACCGCCTGGCTTTCGGTGGCGGCCAAGAACCGTGTTCCAAGATAAGCCAAGTCCGCGCCGAGAGCCTGAACTGCACGGATCGCGCCGCCAGTGCTGATCCCACCCGCCACGACGATGAGACCATCAAAGAACTGCCGCACTTCATCGACGAAGGCAAAGGGTGAAAGCGTACCAGTGTGGCCACCCGCACCACAACAGACGAGGATGAGACCATCAGCACCCGCAGCTGCCGCTTTCCTGGCCAGAGCTGGTGTGTTGACGTCGGCAAACACCAGCCCGCCATAGGCATGGACCGCCTCGATGGCCGGGGTGGGACTGCCGAGGGCTGTGATAATCAGCGGCACGCGTGCCTCGACACAGGCTTGGAGATCGGCGGCAAACCGAGGGTTTGAGCGATGCGTGACGAGGTTCACGGCGAAGGCAGCACTGCTGGGTGTTTGCTGCGCCTTGAGTTGGCCCAAACAGTCGCGGAAATCTTCTGTGGTTCGGGCGTTGAGCGATGGAAAGGCTGCAACCATGCCACTTGCGCAAGCCGCAGCGACCAAGGCGGGACCGCTGACCAGAAACATTGGGGCCACGACAGCTGGAAGACTCGCGTTCAGGCGCGAGAGAAGGTTTGTGCGCAATTCGGCACGACCAAAGCGATCAGACATGAAAGATCTCCTAAGCAAAGATTCTTGAGGCGACGTGTTTCAATCGGGCACGACTGAGGAACCCGTCTGCGGGCCGTGGGTTTTGAAAAGGCACCAAGACTTAGCTGTACGTGCCCAAGAGTTTGATATCTGAGCGGTTCACCCGACCGCCGCAAACGGAACACCGAAACACTGGCGTGTATTCATGGCCACATGTGCGATGGTTGAATATCAGTGGGACACCAGTTGTGTCGTCGCACCAACGATCTCCCCATTTTGCCAGCATTGCGATATAGGAGAACAGATCCAGCCCTTTGCGCGTCAGATGAAAGGCCTCGAACCGTTCGCTGTCCTCCACGGATTTGCGCTTCAAGACACCAAGCGCCAGAAGCTCCTTGATCCGCATCGACAAAACCAAAGGCGGAATGCGCAGATACGCCACGAGATCGTTGAACCGACGGACGCCTCTAAATGCGCTCGCAATAATTGCGGGTGACCACATGTCACCGAACATCGCCATCGCCTCAGCGGATCCCAAAAACTGCTCGCCATGGCGGGCTGCGGAATTGGCACGACGGCGCGAATGAGCTTCGATGCGGTGTTCCAGCCCTGCCCCAGGACCAGGCTCCGCGAAGGTGTTGAACGGCGATAACGGCTGCGCACAGGTGTCGCAGCTGATGATAAGATCACAGTCATGCCCGCATACGGTATGATGAAACCAAGTTTGGCTTTGGTTCCCCTCTCGCGTCCACTGGTTCGCCCAACGAAAGATCGCACTCAACGGTTCCCACAGCGCCAATCCGGCTTCGCCAAGGTGGTATTCCATCCGTTTGCCACCGGCCAGCGTTGGCACCTTTCGAAATACCCCCGCCTCGACCAAACGCTCAAGGCGGTTCGACAGCACGGCCTTGGGCACACCGAGTTCTTCCTGCCAATCGGTGAAACGGCGCGTGCCATGAAACGCCGCGCGCAGGATGAGCAGTGTCCATCCGTCGCCGATCAACGCCAGCGCGCGAACGACCGAATACTTGGCGACAAGTCCTTGTTCGATAGTTTCGTTCACGCTCGAGCCCTCTCATCCCTATGCAGGGCACTTGGCAGGATACTGCTGCAAACTGTCAAGTGCCCTCCTTTTCTTGCATTCTGATCAGCGGGGTAGATCAAGAATTGTCGGTAACCACAAGGTCAGCGCCGGGAACAGGATGACCAGAGCGAGGCGCATAAAATCCGACAGCAGGAAGGGTACAATGCCAGCATAGATATCGCTCAGTTTACTGTTCGGTATCATCGATTTTATGATCAGGGCGTTGATGCCTATAGGGGGCGTGATCATGCCAATCTCAATGACCATCACCATGACGACGCCCCACCAGATCGGATCGAACCCTAGGTTCAGGACCAGCGGGAAGACGAAAGGCATGGTCAACACCATAGCCGACACCGTGTCGAACAAGGCACCAAGAATGACGTAGATAACCATGAGACCGGCAATAATCATCAGGGGATGAACGTCCAAACCGCCAAACCACGAGACGATATTGTCCGGTAGGCGTGACAGGGTCAGCGCATAGCTGAATACGTTGGCACCTATCAGGATCACATAAAGCATCGCGCTGGTGGCAGCCGTTGATTGCAGGTTCTTCCAGAATTCCGCGACCGAAACTCGCCCGCGCAACACTGCGATTGCCACCGCAAGCACCGCGCCAACGGCCGCCGATTCCGTGACCGTGAAAATGCCAGAGTAGATACCGCCTGCAACGACGCCACCCAAGATCAGCGTAGCCCAGCTGTCGCGCACGGCGACTGCCCGCTCACCCCAGGTCGAGCGCGAACCCGCGGGCCCCGCGTTCGGGTAGATCGCCACATAGATCCGGATTGCGGCCATGTAGCCGATGACCGCGATGACTGCTGGGATCAAGGCTGCGGTGAACAGTGTCAGGATGAATTGCTCGGACAAGACCGCGTAGAGGACGATGATCACTGAGGGTGGAATCAGGATGCCCAACGTGCCGCCCGCCGCGATGCTGCCGCTCGACAGCGTCGCGGCATACCCTCGGTTGACCATTTCGCCATGCGCCACTTGGGTCATCGTGGACACCGTCGCAATCGACGAGCCGCAAACAGCGCCAAAGCCTGCACATCCGCCGATCGTCGCAAGGGCCAAGCCGCCGCGATAATGACCAAGGAACGCATAGGCCAGGCGATAAATGTCACGCCCCATCCCGCCAGAGGCGGCGAAACTGCCCATGATCAGAAACAGCGGAATGATCGCGAGTTCAAGGCTTCCAAACACCGTCGAGGCCTCGGCCCCGACAATGGAAAACGCCGCACTCCAATTGCGCAGGAAACCGAAGGTCAGGACGCCTGCGACGCCCATCGAGATGCCAATCGGAACGTGCAAGACGATCATCAGCAGCAAAGAGCCTACACCCAAGAGGCCAATTATTTCGGGGGTCATAAATGATCTTCCTTGGACTCTTTGGGCGCCTTGCCAGTCAAGATTTGCAGCGTGACAACAAATTGCATCGGGACCGAGACCCAGACAATAATGGCGGCGAGCCACCAGACCGGACCAGTCGGGATGCGTGCAACAATTGTGCTCGAATTATAGGCGGTTTCCTGATCCGCGATGACCGACATTTGCCATGCCAGCACCGTCAGAGCGATAGCCGTTAAAAGGGCGCCAAAGAAATCGAGAACCCGGTCTCCTTTGGGGCCCAAAGCGGACCCAAGGAATTCGATTGCCACATGCTTTCTCAGCATGACGCCGGTAGGAAAGCATGTGGCGACCACGACAATGATGATCAGACTGGCAAGATCATGTCCCCAGATTATCGGGTAGTTGAACACTGCTCGCGCCGTTACCGTCGCGATGGTAATGATCGCAATCATCAACAATCCCAGCACACCAACGATAGCTGTTGGTTTGCTGATCTGTGTACCCAGACGTTGAAGTCGGTTGATTATTCGGGACATGATCTGCCACTCCTCACGTCGTTGATCAGTTTTGCTGCGCGCGATGCTCGTTCAGGCGTGCAACATACGCATCCATGACGACGTCACCGACGGTGTCACGGGCAGCGGCTTCCAGACCACCGGTTACCTCCAGCAGGGTTTGAACCGCCTCGTCGCTGGCTTCAACGATCACTTGTCCGTTCGCCGTGTATTCGCCGATTATGCGGCCACGCTCCGAAGCATAATATTCGATGACAATCTGCTGCCAGACGTCACCGGCCTCAGCCAGAACGGCCTGACCCTCGGGCGAAATTTCGTCAAAACTGTTGCTGTTCATGGCGATCGACATGGCCAGCACGCCCATGGGCAAAGTATAGCTGTTGGTGGCAACTTCGCCGATATGGAAGATGTCGAAGACGGCCCAATCTGCCAAGGATCCGTCCAGAGTTCCGCGGCTGATCGCCTCGGGCGTTTCGGTGATGCTGACAGCCTGCGGAACGCCGCCCATTGCCAAGACCGATTCCGTTTGCGTCTGACCCAGAACGCGCAGACGGAGCCCTTCGATTTCAGAGATATCGTTTAGCGGGCTTGACGCGTGGACGATGTATGGGTCCGTGGTCCAGACCGTCAAAACATGCAGATCGTTGCCGGTTTCAAGCGTTCCGTCAAGGTGCATTTGCCACGCCGCATAGCTACCCGCTTCGGCGCTGCGAGCAAAGCCGGGCAGCTCAAAGATCGAATAGTGCGGATAGGCGCCAAGATTGCGACCGGGTACGATGACGGCCATATCGGCAATGCCGGATGACACGATGCGGTCTTGCTGGCTCGGGTCGCGACCAAGCGTTCCGCCTGCGTAAACCTCAACAGTGAATTCGCCATTGGAGTTTTCGTTGATCCAGGCAGCCCAAGGCTCGACCAGTTGGGTGACGAACGACGAGCTTGCGGGCAAGTAAGTTGCAAGGCTCAGTTCGCGGGCATCCGCCGCGCCTACCGACAAAGCGATCGTGCTGGCAGCAATACCGCCAACAAAGATATTCCGAGTATTCATGTGGGATCCTCCCTCAGTTACCCCGCCTAATCGGCGGTAGGCGATACAAGTGATTCGCCTGTTTCCCACGAAAAAGATACACTTAACGAACCAATTCACAAAGACATATTTTCACCACACCTAGTGCGGATTCCACCACAATCTCCCATCTAACACGGATTCATCACGGCAATATGGACATATTACACCTCTGTCTCTGAAAAGTATCGCTCTACTTATAGGTCCGTTTATTGTATTCAGCTTTCCACGATCCAGTGGGCCAGTTGATCGCACTGCGCTTGCGACAAAGGCGTCGATCGACGCGTGATCTCGTCAATCACCACCTGCGTGGATCGTGCTGTCGCAACCATTGTATCGCCCGTCCACAGCTCTTGCATAAAGCCAAAGCTGCTACGCCCGATCCGCGAAACTCCTAACCGGATTTCTACAGTCGCGGGCCAATGCAGCTCGCGCCGAAAATCAATCGTGATAGAGGCGATGACAACCAGTTGTCGCGCGTCCAGCGTAAGGCATTTTCCGCAAGTCTGGAAATCGACGCGGCTGCATTCGAACAGCGTCGAATAGACCGAGTTGTTCACGTGGCCCTGCACATCCTGATCGCCAAACCGCAATTTCTCTTGCGTGAGAAAGCGCGGCTTTGACGGTGTGATGGCTCCGGCGGTCATGGTTTCAGGCATCGACAGCTGCATCCTCGATGACTTTGGCAGCCGCCGGAATCCGATCCTTCAAGAAGGCCAGAACCCGTGCGTTATAATCCTCGGGGTCTTCGGCCCAACCGAAATGGCCGACGTGATCCATGCATTGAAACTCGCCCTTGGCGATCTTGCTTGCCATTTTTTCCATCACCTTGGGCGGGGCCGCCGTCAGGTCATGGCCGCCAGCAATGCACAGCACTGGCACCGTCATCCGTGGCAGGACATCACGCGCGTCAAAGCGTGTGACGGCCTCGATGGCCGCGCGGAAGGTTTCGGGCTTCATTTGCGACACAACGCGGATCACCAGATCGGTCGCGTCGTTCGTGATGCCCGGCGCGAACATGGCACGCAGCATGCCGGGGGCAAATTCTTGCAATGTCTGACCAGCATCCAGCGGAGCGACACGGGCGCGCACGAATTCCTTTTGCCAGTCGCCGTCAGAGCGACCAAAAGCGGCGCTGGTCGCGGACAGGATCAACCCGTCGATCTTGTCAGGCACCAGGCCATACGTGCGGATCGCCACCATACCGCCCATCGAGTGCCCTAGAACGATGTTGGTCTGCGTGCCTTCGCGTTCGATCAATCCGGTCAGGACCGCTGCCGCAGTTTCGACGGAAAAGTCATCGGGCAGCGGACTGACCCCATATCCCGGTGCGTCCCACGCAACAATGCGCAACCCGGCTCCACTGAACGCACGCAGTTGATTGCGCCAGTATTCCTTTGCGCCAAAAGCACCATGCAGCAAGAAAAGCGTAACAGGTCCATCGCCGGTCACGCTGTAGTCAGGAAGTGATCTGGTCATAATTGCCATCCAAGGTCAGGGTTTCAGCCGCGCGCGAACAAGGCTCGCAAAGCGTTATGGTCGGTCTTGCCGCTCGGCAGGACAGGGATCTCATCCAGCACCCGCAAGTATTCGGGTAGCTTAAACACGGCGATCTGTGCGACATCCTTCAAATGCGCGCACAACTCTGGCAAAGTCAGCGTGGCGTCGCCGCGCAACGTCACGGCCAACCCCACCTTTTCGCCCATCTTGTCGTCGGGCACAGCAATCGCCACGGCCTCGGAGACAGCGGGATGGGTTTGCGCCAGGCCCTGCACCTCTTCGGCGGAAATATTCAACCCACCGCGGACGATGATATGTTTCAGGCGCCCGGTGAATTGCAGGAATTCAGCAGACTCGCCCGCCAGCGAAAACAGATCGCCGGTGCGGAACCAGCCCCCGCTGTCAAACGCATCAGCGGTGCCTTGCGGGTCGTCCCAATAGCTTTGCAGGATCGGACTGCCCTTAAGGCGCAATTCCCCGATTATGCCGGTTTCGGTGATTTCGGCGTCGGTCGTCGGATCCGCCAGCCGCGTTTGATACTGCGCCAGAATCGGCAATCGCGACGGCCGCGGCCCCTCACCCAGACGGGGGAAAAAATGCGCACGGTCCTCGGCGTCAGGGACATCCACCCGCGACGCGACCAGCATCGCCCCCTCGCTGGACCCGTAGACATTGATCAGGTCAATGCCGAACCGATCCCGAAATTCAACGATCAGGCGCGGGTTCAATTGAGCCGAGCCGGTGGTGATGTGATGCAGGCTGGACAGGTCGATATCGCTACCGCCGGCGTCGATCCGTTCCAGCATAATCGTCAGGATCGCAGGTGGGCAGGATGTGACATCGGGCCGTTCGGCGGCGATCTGGTCCAGAAATACCTCAATATCGAACGGGTGATGCAAGATCATCCGCGCAGCAGAGTACAGCCACGACGAAATGCCATTCGCCACAGCACCAATCGTGCTGAGCATCCGTGGCGACAGGAAGCTGCCGCCTTGCGGGAAATCCGCCGCGTCGTGCAAGAAACGGCGCATATCGAAAAGGACGGCTTGCGTGCGCGGGACGGCCTTGGGCGCGGCCGATGTGCCCGACGTGAATACGATGAACGCCACGTCGTCGGGCTGAACATCGGCCTTGGCATAAGCGGCGGCCAGTCTGATGTCTTCAACCTCATCCAACGGGCGGGCAGTGTCAGGGTCCAATGCAATCACCCCGTCTGGCAAATCGCTGTCGCCAAAGGACAGCACTGGTAGCGGCGTGTCTTGGGCGCGTGAGATTTCCAAGAGCATCGCCGCATTGGCGTGCTTGCCCAACCGCGCATGGCCAATCATCGCACGCGGCGAGAGTCGTCTGACATAGCCGCTGACCTCAGCTTCCCGGTATTGCACCGGGAAGGACGCAACAATGATACCGAGCCGCAGGCACGCCAATTGGACAACCAGCGTTTCGTGCAGTGTCGGCGCGGCCAGTATCACCACTTCACCTTTGGTGATATTCTGATCCAACAGCGTCAGCGCTATTCGGTCCACGCGCTGCCCCAATTGCGCCCACGTCAGGCGTTGCGGTGTGCCTTGAGCGATGCGCGCGCGATTGGGCGGATCAACAAGACATTCAACATCGGCGAGCTCCCGGCAGTTGCGCACCAGCAGATCAGGCAAGATCCGGGCGCCCGCGTTTGACTGCTCGTCAGTGTATGTTGGCATTTTCACGCGCGGAATCTCCCTAGATAGCGACTAATTCAATACAATAACGAAACTAATTACCAACAGCAAAATGCGGCCGATTCCGCGGAACCCAAGTTGAAACTGATGCAATGCCGTTGTTAAATTGCAAAATCATTCTGGATGGCATCAGAACGGGCGCGGATATCGGCAGATTACCATGGTTCACAAGCCGTAGCCGGATGATGAGCCCACTCGGTTGCAACCGCTTAGAATGACAGCCGCAGGCCTCCGGTCACTTCCAGCACTTCACCTGTAACCCAAGATGCATCGGATGACGCCATGAAGACCACCGGGCCTGCAAGATCGCTTGGTTCACCGATACGACCCAGCGGGGTGAAATCTGCGACCGAGCTATAATGCTCACGCGCCGAAAACGGGTGGAAATCGGATTCCACAAGCCCGGGCGCAACGGCGTTGACGCGGATGCCTTCGGACGCCAACTCCCGGGCCAAAGCTCGAGTAAAGGAATCCACGGCACCCTTGGCGGCGGTATAGGCTATGCCACCGGGCACGCCGCCCACCCGCGTAACCGAAGAGCTGATGTTCACAATCGCTTTGCCCTGGCCCTTGCGCAGCAATGGCAGGGCGGCCTGACTCATCAACATTTGAGTGTTGACGTTGATCGCCAGAACACGGTTCCAGCTCTCATAGGGCATGTCCTCTAGCGTGCTTTTCAGCGGGGATGCTCCGGCGCAGTTGACCAATACGTCCAATTTGCCAAACCCTGCCTCGATCTGTTTGGCGATCGCGGCAGAATTGGCTGGATCGGTCAGATCGCCGTCGGTTTCCAGCGTCTCAACACCCATCGCGTGCAATTCTGCCGCCAGCGTGGCAGTTTTCGCCTGCTCATTCATGCCATGCAGCACAATATTCGCTCCGGCCCTGGCGAAACGTTGCGCAATGGCGCGCCCAATCCCAGAGGCACTGCCGGTAACCAGAACTGTTTGACCCGTGAAATCCATGTTCAATCCTCTTCGCTAAGGGTTTGGTACCACCAAGGCGAAGAACCGGTATTGCGGTTCACGATGATGGCTTGTTTGCGCACAAAACGTTTTAGAGCATCGCGCCCAAGGCGAGAGCCGCCAAGGCCCGAGTCGCGGAATGCGGTTTTCTCGGCAACCAGACGATCCCCCATCATCATCGCGGCGACGCCCGCGTCATTGATGGAAATTCCGCCTGCCCAAAGCTGCTGTGCGATGTTTAGGGCATCCGCTTCGGGGCCAAAAACGGCAGCGCTCAAGCCATAAGTGCTGTCATTGGCAAGTGCTACGGCTTGCTCCACGGTGTCATAGGCCATAACAGGCAAGATTGGGCCAAAGGTTTCTTCGTTCATGATCTGCATCTCATGGGTGACGCCAGACATCACGGTTGCCGGGCACCAAAGCCCGCCGCCGTGATGTTCGATTGCCCCGCCGCAATGCACGGTCGCACCTTTGGCCACGGCATCCGCCAGGTGGCGGGTGATGACCTCGGCTTGCGGCGCAAAGGTCAGTGGGCCAATATCGCCAACATTCGGGTCAGGGTAGCTGAGTTTCAATTTGCCGACTTCTGCCACAAGCAGATCCAGAAATGCCGCCTCGTCGTCGTGCGACACATAGATCCGCTCGATGGAATAGCACTGTTGCCCTGATCCCAATGTCGCGCCATTGGCAATTGCCTTGGCGGCGCGAGGAAGGTCTGCACCTGGCAAGACGACGGCCGGGTCCTTGCCGCCCAATTCAGTAAAGCAAGGGATGAAACGCGCCGCCGCTTGCGCGGCGACCTTGCGCCCGGTGACCGTCGAGCCGGTAAAACACACCAGATCGCTGAAATCCACGACCGCAGCGCCAACCTCGCCAGCGCCGCGAAGATACCGCAGGACGCGACGCAGATCGGGCACATCCTGCAAAATGCGGTCCATCACGTCGATGAAGCGGGGCGTGATTTCGGACGGTTTGATCATCACCGCGCAACCGGCCAGTAGTGCTGGGATCGCATCCATCAAAGACAGTGCCAGCGGGAAATTCCACGGGCTGATCACTCCGACCAGCGGATAAGGCGAAAAACCAGCCTGAGACATAAGGCCCGGCGTCTCTGTTTCGGTCAGGGCAGGCTCAAGAGTTTCCAGCGCAACACGCGACCAACGATCGACCCATACCGACGCGACGCCCAGTTCGATCGTCGTTTCAAACACACGCCCGGTGTCGAGTTCAACCGCGCGGCGCAGGTCATCGACGTGACGTGCCAGTGCATCGCGAAAGGCGTTGAGCGTGGCAATGCGGTGTTGCAGGCCAGCTGACTGCCATGCGAGTTGCGCTGCGCGCAAGTCGTGCGCCAAGGCGGCAACATCCGCCGGCTGATTGGGTGCAAAACTGTAATCTTGCTGCCCGGTGCGCGGGTTGCGCACAGCGATACGCTGCTGAGACGCCATGGCCGATATCCTTCGAACTCGGGGTGTACAAGTGTTCTGCCCACGCCAGATCAATGGCGTGGGCAGGGCCTAGAGGGGATTAGCCAGCAAGGCTGACGCCGTTTTCGTAAAGCAGATGCGACCCAGCCCAGAACGCATGCGCGCCCGTCGGGATGTGATACGGCATGATGATCCGGCAGATCGGGCCTTTGTCGATGTTTTTCGCATCGAACAACACGCATTCGCCTTTGCCGGTGTTCTCGTTCGTCACAAAGGTGACGATATAGCCATCATCCTCGGACTTCGAGTTGATGCGCGGAGCAAACGGGGCCTCGCTGACAAACTCACCCTTGGGCATCTGGAAAGTCTGAGTTTTGCCGGTCTGGAAATCGTATTTTTTCAGACCGTCCAACAGCCACTCGCCCTTGATCGGCACGGCGTTATAGCTGTAGCGCGTCTTGCGCCCGTTATACAGGCCGTTGACCATCGGGAATTCGGTGATCTGGTCGTCCAACGTTTCTTCTTTGCACTCGCCGGTCTTCATATTGAAGCGCCAGCGATGCATGTGCGTGCCTTGCGTGTGCATGTCCAGCATCCGGCACAGACGGTCATAGCCTTCCTTCGGCAGATCGCTCAGATCGGGTACGGGGTTGGGCATGATGCAGCCCTCCATCACGACCTCGTCGCCCTCTTCATAGCTGTTCGAGAGGTGCAGAATGTAGCACGGCTCGCCTTCAAACCACTTGATGTCGTCACTGGTGCCAAAGCGCGGGATCACGCCAAAGCGCGCTGGAATATCTTTCCAGAAGCGCAGGCGGTGACCGCCTTTCTTCAGGGATTCCGGGTCAAAGAACATCGGCAAATCGTGCAGGATCGAATAGTTCTCGGTCATGCCCATGTCATGCGGCCAGCGCGGCCCCGGAAGATCGATTGGCACATAGTGTACGAGATTGTTTTCAGGGTCGATCACGCCATAGTTCATGAACGGCGCTTTTTCCGAGAAGTTGAAGAACATCATGTGACCGGAATTCTCGTCGACCTTGAAATGTGAGCAAATACCGCGATCCCCCAAAGCCTTTTCCCAGTTCTGGTCTGGGCCAAGCGTTTCCAGGGTCTGGCTGTCGATCCGGTAAGGCTCGGAGCATTGCGACATTGCTACGATGATCTTGCCCGCATGCACGACGACATCCGTGCCAGCGTTGTCCTTCATCGCATTGATGCTGCCCCAACCGCGACGCTGACGTTGCTTGGGCTCAATGATACCGGGCCACAACGACCGACCCGCGCCTTTTTCAGCCAGAAAACCGGTGGTCTGCGTATAGCGGTTGCGATACTCAACCTTGCCTTCGTTGAACCAAACAGCGTGCAGCATGCTGTCGCCGTCGAACGGGTGATATTTGCCGATCGGTTCGTGCACCTGATTGTGGCCGTTGCGCACATACATCCCTTGAAGATCCTTGGGGATCTCCCCAATCACGGTCAGGTCGGGCCCTTTGGCAGTGTATTCCAGATCAATCGGCTTGTGAGGGCCGTTCAGATAGGGGTTCTCGTTGGGGAAATTCAGGGTCGCATGACCGTGATTAAAGATATCTACCATGGGTCTCTCCTCCGGGTTTATCGAGTCAGGTTGCAGGCGTCAGTCGTTCAATAACGCAGGCCGAGGCAACCCCGGCGGCCCCTGCGATGGCGACAACGCCATAGCGCAGGTCGCGCGCGTCCATTTCATCAAGCAGCGTCCCCACCAGCATCGCGCCCGTCGCCCCCAATGGGTGACCCAACGCAATGGAACTGCCATTGACGTTGAAGGTGTCAAGGTTCAGGCCCAGCGTGCGGATGTAGTGCAAAGTGACAGCGGCGAAGCTGTCGCGTACCTCCCACAGATCAATATTCCTGACGTCCAGCTTTGCCCGCGCCAGCGCTTTTAGTGTTGCATCGACAGCGCCGGTTTGGGTGATTGCGACATTGGCCTCGGCGGTGCCCAGAATGCGCGCGCGAGGGCGCAACCCGTGCTGACGCGCGGCTTCAGGGTTCGCCAACAGTACCAAGGACGCACCATCCGCCATGGCTGGCGCATTGCCCGCGTGGTGCACATGTCGGATCTCGTCAATCGCTGGATAGGCAGACAGGAGACGCGCGGTCTCGTCGGGATTGCCGATAATCGGGAAGCTCGCATCAATCTTGCTCAACCCCTCGGCGGTCACGCCTGAGCGGATGGTTTCATCTTGCGCCAGCACAACCGTGCCACCTGCGTCGTGAACCGGAACCAGCGAGGTGAAGGCGCCACGGCTGCGGGCCGCTTCGGCGCGCTGCTGCGACAGTGCTGCATAGCCGTCGCAATCCTCGCGGCTAATATCGTGCAACGTCGCCACCAGATCGGCCGCAAGGATCGGATGAACCGCACTTGCAGAGGCTGCAATCTCAGGATCGGCAAACAATGCGCCCTTATCCGCAAACATCGGAGTCCGAGACATCAACTCCACGCCTCCGCCGAGATAGCAGGTCGCGTTGGCATTTGATTGTGCCGCAGCCACGTTAACCGCCGCAAGCCCTGAGGCGCAGAAGCGGTTGACCGTCAGGCCGGACACGGTGGCAGGCCAGTTCGCGCGGATAGCCGCCGTTTTCGCGACATTGCCGCCTTGATCGCCAACTTGCGAAACGCAGCCAATAATGGCGTCCTCGACAGCAAGTTCAGAGCCAGGGTGACGCCTCGCCATCTCAGAGAACAGTCCAGCCAACAGATCTGCGGCACGGATGTTGGACAGCGCCCCACCCTTACTGCCACCCCTGCCGCGCGGCGTGCGAATTGCGTCAACTATCAGTGCCTGCATGAGCCCGCCTCGTTTGCTATTCATCGTCATACTACACTTAATGTATCATTTGATTTCATCCGTCAAGCTGGCTTATGACTGCCATATTCTTTTTTTGTTGATATTTTATGCTAGATAGCCATCGTTAGTTCCGCTTACTTTTGGTTTCTTTAGTTTATCTTCCTGACGTGATTCGCCCAACAGCTAGGTGCCCGAAAAGCGAGCGACTGCGGCGTACTCCCTGAATCTGGTGAAGGACAAGACAAGACGTCCTGATTCGAGCCGCTTGAGGAAACCTCTGACCCCTCATCGACGCCGGGTTTGGCACTCCAATCCCGTGGGCAAGACCCTAGGAGTACCAGGCAGCAGGACCTGAACCCACAGGTGTTTCTGATCAAGACGCGGCTCCGACTGCGGCGCACAGTTTGCCACGAGGGTCTCCGCCGCCGCCCTAGTGAGTAGCGCTTTGGCAGGTGACCGTCCTTCGCGACCAAGCGCGAGCATGCAGATGAAGTCCGGGCCAGGCGATTCTCTCACAGAAGGCGCCGAACGCATCGACCGCGGCGCATCGCCCGGCCCGGTTCATGGATACACGCTGTCAACGAACGGCAGGGATTATCAGCTGATCGATGATCGCAGGCGCAGCGACGCCTGTCCCTCCCGACGACGGGCACAATTGTGCACCTGACGGGGGCTTGCTCCTCCCCATTACGGAAGTGCGGGGGCCACTTCTTCAATGCCAGCCAGTATCCGGCTCAGAAAGCGATCCACCAGGACGGTGCCGCTGGAGATGTCGAAGCTTGCCGTTTCCAACACCGTCTCCTGACCCGTCACTCGGAACCGCGCGAGGATCCCCTCTTCCTCGCCGAGGCCTGCGTGTGGGGATAAAGCAGCGTCAGTCGCGGTGCCTTGTAGACGTGGGCATAGGCCATCATCTGGTAGACGTCCACCTGGGACACCCCCTGCTTCGGATCGTCGATCCGGACGGAAATGCGCTTCCACTTGGTGTCGATCACATGGGCGACTTGACCGGAGCGCCAGATCAGGATGTCGGGCTTGGTCTGAAACACCGCCCGTTCGTCATCAAGCGATGTCAGGCAGAATAATCGGCCGCCCTGCAGCGTCACGCGGGAATCTGATCCTGCCAGCGCCCTTGAGACCAACCGGCCAATGTATTCCTCAAACAGGGTATTCATCTCGAACAGCAACGCCGATCCTTGGCCCGATCCGGCACTGGTCGTCTGGTATCGGTTGCGCAGGAACAGCTGAGCCATTCCGAACAGTTCCTGCCACGAGCGATTTGTGCGATCGATGACGGCATCCTCCCAACGCAGGGCCGGGATCGAAATCTCTGCGACATCGGCATAGACGAAGGCCAGTTCCCACAGTCGCTGAGCATTCGCCGCATTGCGCGACATCCGGGCCAGATGCCCGATGGTTGCCTTCATGATGCGGTGTCATCTGGGATGCCGATCCAGATGGTCGGCAGGTTATTGGGGCATACGCAATTGCAGAGGACGATGCGTTACGCCCATTTGGCCGATGATCCGGTCAAGCGGGCAGCGGAAGAGAATGCGACGGCCTTGAGTGCTGGGTTGGGACTGGGAGCTGCGCCCGCAGGTCGCCCAAATTTGCGCGTAGTGGAGAATTGATATGATCGATCAGAGCGCCCAGAGAGCTAAGACAGAGTTCATCGAATGCTTTATTGAGGCCAGCCAAGGCCCGCGAACCGTGTTCACATCGGACATCGTCAAGCAGATCGGCGAAGAGTTCGGCATTCCCATCACGGAGCAGGATCTGGTGGGAGGAATTTTGGAGGCCGGCGCGCTTCAATGGTCCGCAGAAACTCGTCTTGAGGCGCTCGATTTTGAGTGTGTCCGGAAGGACCTTCGCAGCCTTGAGAAAGCTGCAAAGTCACTCACCGCTATCGTGGATAACCTCGCTCCCGACGCGCTTGAGATTTTGGTCCGAGTGGGCAATGTGCTACGACTGAAAGACATGCCCTACCCCCGCATAACGCAATCGGAGACCTCACCGATACTGGGGTACACAGACCCTGCTTACGATATGTCCCGGTGCATCCCTCTGAGCGAAGCAAGGTCAATTGTGTCTGCTCTCGGTCAGCGCGCAGATTATGCGCTTGAAAAGGTGAACGAGAGCCGCAAAGGACGCCCCGAGAACGGAGCCTTGGTCGATCTGTCACTCTCGCGATCACTGATTTCGGTCACCATATGAGCCTGGCGCAGAACCGTCTTGGCGGCCTCTGCCGTGCTCAGCCACCGCTGCGATTCCTTCTCGGACAGCGGTCGGTTCCGATGAGGAACCGTAACCCGGCCATCGCGTGTCCATATCCGGCCCGTGGCGAGGCCCAGAATGCTGCCCGTCTCGGCATCGACACCCAGCATCGCGTGCAGCAGAACACCGCGTCCCGAACCCTTGCCGATCTCGCCCAGACCGCGACTGCGCTCCCTGGTCGTCGTGAAATTGATTTCGCTGGTGTCCTGGATCGCCAGAATATGCCGGCCCGCGCAGCCTTGCGAAAGCTCCGCGCCCCAGCCATCGAGCAGCGCCTCAACCGTCACGCGCGGATTGGCCAGAAATCGCGAAAATCCGACAATCCCACTGCGTCGGCCACCCGCCAGACGCCGCAGGCAGATGCTCGTGGGCGCCACCATTCCCGCGAGCAGCAGACCCCCCTTTTTGCTAGGCGTTCGTCTCCGAAATCGCCAAGCCCCCAGCTTTCCGAAGTCATCACCAGCCGCCCTCCATTCAAGGTAGGGCAACCGAATCATGCAACACTCAACCCGTCAAGCGCACCGGGAAAACCAAACCTGACAATGTGTGCATCCCTTAGCGCTTTTCAGGGGGACTCGTCGAACGTTGACCAGGCGTTGACAAGAACTTCGACGCAGAAATTCCGACGGTTTAGGTCGGGTTCTATCTATTTGATATCTTGTTGTTTTTTGGTTGCGGGGGTAGGACTTGAACCTACGACCTTCAGGTTATGAGCCAAGCAATGGGCCTTGTCGCAACCATCACTGCCCCAACCTCCGTGCTCTTTCCGCCATCCTGACGACCTGCTCGCTGGTCTTCGTTGCCGCGGATCGCACGACGGCTGGCGTCTGCACCACGCCTCGCCCGATTGCTTCGCCTGTGGTTAGCGCCCCAATCCTAGACCTGCCTTTTACGCCAGCTGAGTTGAATAGCCCTCGCATCATCCCAGCCGATCCGGCAACCACGGCAGGCGCTGTGGCCACCATCAGGTTCCCCGAGATTCCACGTACGATCAGCGGCGTTGCCGCAACAAAACCTTTTGCCAAAAACACCATCACAAAGAAGGGGACCAAGGCCCCGATATTGGTCGCGGAGTTCGGATCTCCGAGCTGGGCGAGGAGAGCATTCGACATGCCGACCACGGTCGAGAACATCGCGGCAATCACGATGGGATAAAAGGCATAGCTGATCGTGGTCGAAACCCATCTGTGGAAGAAATCCTTGGTCGCATCGAAGAGCGACAGCGCGATCATGATTGGCGCAAGGCCGAGCATCAAGGTCAGCATCATCTTGGCGAAGATCAGCACGATGCCAGTCATGAAGCCAAGCAAGCTGAGCATAACCAACCCGATACCGCCAAGGATTGCTCCAGTCATCCAGTTTAGGTTGCTGCCGATTGCGTTCAGATACTGGCTGAATTCTGTGATCAGGTCATCGAACTCGGCGGCAAAATGAGTGGCGCCTGCCCCGCCACCGCCAACCGACGAGATCAAGGCGCCAGCGATATAGTCCAGCCCGCCGATGACGGCGTTTGTCACGGCGTTGAAGTTCGCCCAATTGAAGGCGAAGAGGCCAATCAAAGTCAGTTTGATGAGATACCAGAAGAAACTGGCACCATCCATGCTGCGAAATTGGAAAGCCATGTTGATGCAAACGCCAATCAGCGAGAGGGTGACCATCAGCAGAACAATACCGCCGGTATTGCTCGCGACCGCCCCAAACTGAGACTCTGCGGCATCGGCTAAAAAGCTGTCAGCCGTTCCAACCATCCAGCTGACAACACCCATCACCAGTTGCCCTGAGCTTCGCAGATTTCACGAACGGTATGGGCGATCTGATTTTGGTCATCCCTCAAAACGCGCCGCAATTGGGTATGTTCCGCTTGCGTGAGCGCCGAGAACCGCTCTCGGTATTCACCCTCCGCGGCATCCCAATCAGGAAAACGCGTTGTGCATCCGCAGTCTCCCATTGCCTTAATGGCCTCCCATGATCGCAGTTCGTAGAGGTGCATCAGTGTAAGCGCCTTATAGGACTCCCGTGGATGAATTTCATCCATCCAGATGGGGCGTGCGGGGCGGGCGTTGCAGAGGCGATACGCCCGAGGTGCCATGTCAATCGTAAGATCATTGGTCACCTGAGGCGATGTCTGGGCCGCCAGCGGCCCAGACAACGTGACGAGGGCGAGCGCGAAAAAAGTTTTGCGCATGGATCGTTCCTTTTCTGATTATTCGGCGGCGAGTGCGGTGCGGTCTGTGCGCTTGTCTTCCAACCCATCTCCGCTGGAATGGATACTCTGCCCTGGCAGGAAAAACTCCGTGATGCCGCGCGCGCCGTTATGACGCCCCGCCTGGATTATCACGTCGATCGATCCCTCGATGTAGTCGACCATATCGGCATAGGTCATAGGCACCTCAGTCTTCAGCGCCGCGATGGCGAGGCGGCGGACGGCAAGCTGCGGGGTCTCGGCGTGGAGCGTGGTAAGTGAGCCACCGTGGCCGGTGTTGATCGCCTCGAGGAAGGTCATGGCCTCGCGTCCCCGTACCTCGCCGAGCACGATCCGGTCGGGCCGCATTCTGAGCGTCGAGGCAAGGAGCACATCCGCACTGCGGGCCTCGTTGTCGCGATCGGCGATCAGCGTCACGGCGTTGGGTTGCTCAGGGCGCAGTTCGGCCGCCTCCTCGATGGTGATGATCCGCTCCTCGGGCGGGATCAGCGAGAGGATTTTGCGCGCTGCGACCGTCTTGCCGGTCGAGGTGCCGCCCGAGACGATCATGTTGAGCTTGTTCTCGACGCAGAAGCGCAGGGCGGCATCAATGTCGCCGGAACCGACCACGTCGCGCAAGGCGCGGGTTCGCTGCCGCCGCAGATCCTCAAGGCTGCGTTCGGTCCCGTAAAGGAAGCCGAGTTTGATCGCCTCCAACGGAAGTGTTGAGAAAAAACGCAGCGAGATCGAAAACCCGCCCTCAACGGCTGGCGGCTGGATAACCTGCGCGCGGATCGGGCGGTCCCGATAGAGGATGCTGACCGAGACGATGGGTTTCTTGGCGCTCAGCGTCGTGGAGGCCGCCGAGGCGATCTGATTGCCCAGATCCTTGATTTCCGTCTGGCTCAAGGGTGCCCCGAGAGCCCGCATGAAATGATCACCTTGGAATTCACCCCAGACCTGCCCGTCAGGGTTGATGCAGATCTCGATCACGTCGTCCCGTTGGACGGCGGATCCAAGCCGATCGAGCGAAGCCTCAAGATAGCTGGCCGCCATATCAAAAAATCTCCAGGTCGCGGTCGACCATGACGGTGATCCTGGTGCCCTGGTCGACATAGATCACCGGTCGGATCGCGAGATAGTCCTGCATCACGCTCTGGGTGCTGTCGCGCAAATCGCCGCCCACGTCGTCGGCGGCACTGGCCGTCGCTTGAGCCTCGATCTGACCGGCCGCTGCAGCGGGCAATGCTCCTATCAAAGAGATCAGCGCAGCAGATCCGAAGCGTTGTGCAAAGCGGGTGTCCACAAGCCCTGTCGTGCCCGTTTGGCCCAGCTCATCTCCACCAAAAGCACTGATCTCAATACTCTGATTGTCGGGCAAGATGATCCGGTCCCAGGCCACCATGACCCGCGACTGCGCCAGTGCCACGTCCGAGCGGTAACGCCCGATCAGCCGGGACCCGCGCGGGATCAGGACACGACTGCCATCAACGGCATGCACATCCTCCGAGACGATGGCGCGGATCGCACCGGGCAAGGTGCTGTCGAGCGCCGTCTCGGTCACCGCCTGGATCATCGTGCCTTGGGTTACCGCATTGCCCGGGTTCACGATCACCTCTGCCCGCGTCACCTGCGCCGCGGCCGCACCCAATCGCACAAAAGCCTCATCTGTGTTGAGACGGGCTTGTTCCTGAGAGCCGGCCCGGCCCGAACCAGATCCTGCCCCGGACCAGGCGATCATCGGCGAAGCGACCCGCGCGGCGCGCGCTTCGACCTCGGCCAAACGACGACGCTCGAGTTCGGCAAGCCGCAACGTTTCTTCATTGGGCCCAGTCATGGAGGGCGTAGGCGGTGCCAGCCGTGCGAGTTCCAGATCCATGCGCAATTGGTCGAGTTCGCGGGCGCGCTCGGTCAATTGCCGCTCAAGCCCCCGTTGCGCTTGCAGGGACGCCGCCTGCAGCGTCTCGATCTGGGTGGTCAGATCGGCAATGGCCTGTTCAGCGCCTGTGTCGGCCACCTCGGCAGGCCTCGCACGAAGCGTATCAAGTTCGGCCCGCAGGGTTGCCAGGCTTTCCATCAGCGCGCGTTCGGTATCCGACGGGCCAGTTGCGGCCGGTGTCGGGGCTGGTACTGGCTCTGCCACACGGATCGGTGCCAGATCGCCAAAACCCGACCCGATGACTTGGAATTCGGCGGGTGCCGCCGTCGCCATCACGATCTCGGCTTTGGGTTGGAGTGTTAGCCAGAGAAGGCCGCCCAAGGCAACAGCCCCGACCGCACCAGAAATCACGGCGAGAGGAGACACCCGTGGACGCGACGCTGTCTTGCTCGACGTGCCCTCAAGGGCCGCAAGCCGTGCGGCGAGGTCGTCAGTATCAGTGCTCATGATCCATGCCCGCCCATGTCTTGAACACAGACCTCATCATCGCCAAGGCGTAGCACCCATTGGCGACCGGTGCCGGATACGCGGATCACACCATCCTCAATTGCCGCACTATTGACGGTGCGCTCGCCCCCGTTTGAGTAGCGAAATATCGCCGGGACCGGTGCGTTGCGCGCAAACCGAAAATACGTGAAGGTCCCATCGTCCCAGATGGAAACCGGCGTGAACTCCTGTTGGCTGCTGACCGCGTAATTCGCGTTTGGCGCACCCGCTGCTACGGCTCGGGTCGGCTGCACACGAGACTCCGGGTAGCGAAACTGAACGACATAATGTGGGGTCTCGCGCGCTTCGACCACGTGAAAATAGTAAGAGCGACGGTTCGTATAGACGGTGATGTTGGTGGCCACGCCCGAGGCCATCGGCTTGATGGCGAAGGCGCGCCCACCCGGAACTCCGTCGAACTGGAAACCCACGGTGTCGCCCGCGATAATCGACTGAATGGTCTCGCCCTCACCAAATTCAACAGAGGTCACGCGGGTCAGGCTGGTGACCACGCGGTAGACCTGGCCCTCAGACCAGGTCGCGATGCGAACCCGGTTGTCTTGGGGACCGCCACGGGGTGTTACCTCTGCCATGGCAGTGCTGGCCGCGAGACAGAGCGCGGCGGTCCCGAGAACCAGTGAGCGGTATGGACGCAGGCGAAAGGGTTTTGATAAAGGGCGTAGGGTCATTCGGAGCGGTCCGATCGGATAGCGTATTGCGTGACGGTGAAACCAAAGGGGTTTTGCCAAACATCATCGATGGAGCGGGTCCGTTCGGGTTGGAAGGCGAACATCAGCGTGGCGGTAAACGATCCATCCTGCGTGCCTTGCGGGCCGGTCAGCCGCTTTCTCAGGCGCACCTGTGCACGATTGTCGCCAATCAGGGTGATCGAGGCGATCTCGACAGCCATTTCCGCAGCGGAGCCATAGCGCAAGGGCGGATAGGTTTCCTGCCCCGAGGTCCAAGTGGCGCGCATACTGGCTTCGGCGGCACCGCTCGATTGGGCCAGGACACGGCGCACGCGTAAATCATTGTCGAGCTGGTTGTAGACCTCGCGATCAAGAAGATAGCGGTAGATCTGCGCCTCAATCACGGCGGGCCGCTCAGCGAGGGCCACCGTCGCGACAGTGGCATTGGGCAGCGCCATGCCGGTATCGGGATCATAGGGCACCACCACGGGCGGTGGGGTCTCGACCATCAACGCCACGGCGGCGGCGGCAAGGCACCCAACGATGCCGAAACCTGCCCCGCCAAGCCCGATCCTCTGCCAGAGCCGCTCGCGGCGCAGCGCACCGTAGACCAGTTCCTCCTCAACGATCTCGCGCGCAGTCATGCTGGGCACCCCGCTCATGGTCGCAAGCTCGGCAAGGTGAAATCCATATAGCGGCGCTCTTCGGCGACGGTCGCCGCATCGACCACACCAGCCGTCCCCGCGCCGAGCGTCTGGATCGCCTCCAACTCCCACATGCGTGTCATGGCAATCGCCAGTTCGGCGGTGACGCGGGTGTTGTGATCCATCGCGGCTTTCAGATCCTCCATCTCCGGGATCATAGAAACGAGCTGTTCTACGCGCTCGAGCGATTGGGCTGCCTCTGCGTGGCTGTTCTGGGCTGCTGCCGACATTACAGCGCCGGTGGTGGCGCGCGTGGCGATCCCTGCAGCACCGGGGTTTCCGCTGGTGGCAATCTCACGAAGCGAGTCCTCGTCAAAGCCTGCGCTGGCCAAGGCCTGCTCCATCTGCGTGCGCATCGGCCCTGCGGTCAGCCCGAGCAGATTGCTCCAGTCTCCAGCCTGAATGCCACGGATCAGGCCCGGAAGGTCCGCAAACTTGGCCTCAAGGAGTCCGTCGAGATCGCCGCCCATGATGAAGCCCAGAATACTGCGGGGCCCGGTCAGAGAGGCATACATCTGATTGAGCTGGGTGAGTTGATTGTCCACGATCTCGAGCTGTTCGAGCGCGTTATCCAGCAAATCGGTCTGCAATCCAAAATCTTGCAGCATTTGCTGAAGCTGGCGAATTTCCTGAGCAATGTTCTGGGTGTCGACGGTGGGTACACCTTGCGCCATGGCCGGGCCCGTCAAGGGAAGCGCAAGTGCCAAACACGCGAAGGTGGCGGTGGCGGTGGCGGTGAGGGAACGGGTAAAGCGGCGTCTCATTGCAAGCTCTCCTGGCTGAAATCCATGAACTGCCGCTCGGCGGCTTGGGCGGCCGCCATCGCGATCTGCTGGTCGCTCAGCGGCTGGGTGTGGGCGGCCTTGATCCGGGTGCGGATCGCGATCAGCCGGGCAAGCTCGGCGCGCGCATAGGTGTTGAGCGCCAAGGCCTCATGCAGGTCTTCTGTCTCGCTGATCCGGGTGATGATGTCCTGGACCCGCAAAGCAGCGGCGCGGACGGAGACCAAGGAATAGTCGCCATACACACCCGCACCATGCGCCGAGAGGCTGAAACTGGCATTGGCGAGAAGCACTGGGTCGATCGTGCCGAGCGCATCGATCCCGCCGACGGCGGCAAGATAGCTGTTGTACTGCTGCGGGATCACCACGACGTAATGCTGGGTTTCCGCGAAGGGTGGCACACCACCGTAGGTCTGCACGTTACCCGGACCCGCATTATAGGCGGCCAGCGCATGGATGATGTTGCCGTCAAACATGTTCAGCATTTGCGCAAGGTATCGCGCGCCGCCGGTGACCTGCAGGAAGGGGTCGTCATAGTAGGCCGGATAGATCCCGAGATCGCCTGCGGTTCCGGGTATGATTTGCGTGAGGCCAAAAGCCCCGACGGGTGAGCGCGCGCCGATCTGGAACCGGCTTTCCTGCCAGATCAGCGCCTGCAGAAGGCAGCGCCATTGTATCAGAGAGAGCCCTGCCCTTCCGACACCGGACAAGCTATGGGTATCACGCGCTGCGCGAATGATCAGCTCTTCGACTCCTTCCCGGGCATCGCCGAACATCCGGGCTGCGGCCGGATTGTTGTCCTCGGGCGCATAGAGATTTGCCGCAGCACTTTCGACGTCACCAACCACCCCCTGCCCCGCCTCGAGGCCCGCAACGGTTCCCGCAACATCACCGGACCCGAGCGACATGGCGTCCATCACCCCGTTGAGCGAAGCGAGTTGCTGGCGTTCGATCTCGGCCAGCTCCTCTTCCCGGGTCAGCCGGTCACGCTGTAGCGCCAGATCCCGGTCGGTTTGCGTGAGGATCGCTTGCCGCTCGGCGAAGAGCCGCAGATCAAACGTCGGCACGCCCTGTGCGGCAGCGGACCCAACACCGGGACCGTTGAGCGAAAGCCCGGCGATTGCGAGGGGGAGCCAGTACCGCATCGGATCAGCGTCCCGCGCCCAGAAGCACGAATTCGCAAGCGGTGTCGCCGCGCGAGGCTATGTCGCCCATCGCGGAGATCGCCGTGGTCTCGGCGGATGTTGACCGCGCAGTGGCGTCGCGAAAGGTAAAGCAGTTGGCCTGGCGGGGCGCATGCTGAGCGCACGCCGTGAGGCTCAACCCTACCCCGAGGAGCACAAGGCTGCGGATAACGGATCGGGTCATGGTATTCTCCAGAAATCAGGTCGGTCGCGATAGTCAGCACCGACAAGGGCCTCGCCCTTCTCCATACCGCCGAGGATGGTCACGAGCGGGCCAAGCGCAGACAGATCGGCATCGATCACCACCGCGCCGCGATCGTCGCGCACCAGCGCCAGACGTGAGGCGGAGCCGACACCCAAAAGCACGTCGAGTTCTTTCTCGCTGAGGCCCAGCATGGCGTAGTCGGCAGCAGAGGCGCGGATGTTGGGCAATAGCACCTGTGTCGGCACGGCCTCGACGATGGTCTTGCCGGTCCGGGTGCGCTCGAGCTGGCTCGCGTACTGGGTCATCATCACGACGACGGCGTTTTGCTTGCGGGCAGTAACCAGCCAGTTGCTCAGGCGCTCCGCGAAATACGCGTTGTCGAGGGCCTTCCAAGCCTCGTCGATCACGATGATCGTGGGCTTGCGGTCCTCGATCACCCGCTCTACCCGGCGAAAAAGGTAGGAAAGCACCGCCATGCGCTCGCGTTCGCTTTCGGAATCGAGAATGCCGGTCAAATCGAACCCGGCGATATCGCTGTCGAGACTGCCCTCAAGACTAAACCTGTCTTGCGCATCACTGCCAAAGATCCAACCGTACCGGCCGCCCTCGGTCCATTCCTGCATCCGCTCATAGAGATCGCCCTCGTCATCCGTCGAGACCAGCAACGAGGCAAAATCCGACCAGTTTCGCAAATCGGCGTTCCCGGCACTCGCATTCTGACGCACCACCTCTTGCAGGCGGTTGGTCTGCACGGGCGTGAGTGGCCTGTCGCGGCGCTCGACGAGGCTCGCGAGCCAGTCGGCCAGCCAGGCCTGTCCGCGCGCATCGACCTCGGTTTGCAAGGGATTGAGCCCCGTGGGTCGACCGGCCTGCACGGTGGAATAGCTACCGCCAAGCGCGCGCACGGCCATCTCCATCCCCGCACGGTAGTCGAAGACAAAAAGCCGTGCCCCGGCGCGCCGGGCCATGGTCATGAGAAACGCAGCCAGCACCGATTTGCCGGAGCCGGGGCGACCCAGGATCAGCGTATGCCCGCCCGTGGGCTCGCGGTCCGGCGCGCCCTGTTCGTGAAAATTGAACCGAAACCCGCTACGCTCCGGCGTCGGGAACAGCGTAATGGGCACGCCCCAAGGCAACTCCGGACCCGTCTTGCCCAGAGGCGTGCGGTGAAAGGTCGCGAGGTCGGCAAAGTTATGGTTGGTGATCGCCGCCTTGCGACTACGCGCCCCGGTGTTTCCGGGATGCTGCGCCATGAAATGCGCCCGCGCACTGAGGCCTTCCGAGATCAGGTTGATCCCCGAGGTGGCCGAGATGTTGCGGATTTCGGCGGCGATATCGTCGAGCGCGGCCTGGGTGCGCGCATAGACCGCGACCGTCATGTGGTGCTCGCCGAAGATCAGGCGTTTGGATTCCAGATCGTCCTGGGCCAGTTCCAGTTCCTGCGCGAGGCTGACAGCCCCGTCATTGGCGGCCTGCATTAGCCGCAGCTGCCGCTTGATGCGTCCGGCCATGATGTTCGAGTTGATCGGCACGAAGGAATGGGTGACCACCATGTCGACGGGCAGGTTCAACTCATCGAGCATCAGGCTGTCGGTCTTGGCGGGGTAGGTCTTGACCGCAAAGATTGTGCCAAACTTCTGGCCAACCGCGCCATCGGACAGATGGATGGTGCGTCCACGAAACGTGACGCGGGTGTTGGCTACATCCTCGGCGATGACGCCGAGACGCGAGTGCGCAAAGAGCGGGTGCTCCTCACCAGTGTTGAGGCTGCCCAGAAACCCCAAAAACTCGCCGGTTTTGGCGGACAGAAGCCGTGGTTTTAACGCGTCGAAACTCGACATCAAGAACCCCACAACCTCATCGAGCTTGCGCATACGCCGCGTGGTATCGGCGGTGAGCCTGGCGCGCGATGCGCCAAAGCCGAAGGGGATGCGACTCGCGGGCTCAGGCCGCTTTAGAACCGTCAGCGTCAGTGTTTTATCGCGCAGGCCTGACTTGGCCAGATGCGCCCGCCAGCGCTGATCCACTGCGGCTGCAAAATCGTCGCCCGGGATTGGCGGGAGGCTGACATCGACGGCTTTCGAGACTTTGTGCAGGTAGAAGGAAAACTCGGTCCCAACCTGCGCGACGATCCCGGCGAGAAGGGCGCCGATCTTGTCGAGATGGGCGTCCTCACTGGTGGTGCTGTTCACCCCTTCAAGCCGGATACACTGCATCAACTCATTGCCCCGCGTGCGGATCGTGCGGTCGGTCACAAGGCTGACGTAAGGCAGCATGGATGAGAGCCGCGTCTCGCCTTTCACCCAGGAGGGCAGAGCTGTCAGCGGATCGAGTTCATCGCCGAATTCATCACGCGCAAATTGGTCATCACGGGGCATAGCTGTCGCCTCCATGGCGCTTTCGGTTTTTGGTGGGCGGGGTTTCTTGCAAGGCGATCATCAAGACATCGAGGAAGTTTGGATCCCAGTCCGCGGCTTTCCAAAGCACAGGCCAGGTCAGCCCCGCGATCACCGCCACTCCCCAGCTTTGCACCCAGAGGAACAAAAGCGTCGAGCCAAAGAGCCAGACCATGGCATACATGATCGGCAGGCCCATGAGTTTGGGCGGCCTCAGAAGGCCTATGAACACGCGAGACTGCTGGGTCATGACGGCTTCTCAGGTGGTCCAGATTGCCGTGACGATGGTCGGGGCTGCCGCGATGCCCGCGATTGCCACAACCACCCAGAGCGCTTGACGAAAATCCAAGATGCCAAAGAGCCAGGACAGGAATACGCCAATCAGGGCAAGGGTGCCGATCACAATGCCCAGAGGGCCGGTGATCGCATCGACGATGCCCTGCAAAAGCGTTTGCACGGGCGACAAGTCGATGCTCTGTGCGAGTGCGGGGCCTGCGAGCATGATGAGGGCCAGCGCTCCAAGCGCGACAGCGGGTGATTTGAATGTCATGACAGGTCTCCTCTCAGCCGCTGAAATACGGCCGTCACGCGGGCGACATGCCCTTGGGTTTCTTGAAACGGGGGAATGCCACCATGGCGGATGACCGCCTCTGGCCCGGCGTTATAGGCCGCAAGCGCCAGGGGTCCGTCGCCGAACCGCTCGAGCATCATGAGAAGGTAGCGGGCTGAGCCGTCGAGGTTCTGCGCCATATCCTGGGGATCAACGCCGAGTTCACGTGCGGTGCCCGGCATCAGCTGGCCGAGGCCGATGGCGCCTGCGGGGCTCAGCGCTGCCACGTCATAGGCGCTCTCAACCTCTATATTGGCGCGGTAAAGGATTGACCACTCTGCGACGGACAGGCCGGCGCGGCGAAGGGCCCCGTGACCCGCATAGCGCAGGGCGGTGGTCTCAATGGCTTGGAGAATTTCTGGAGCAGGCCGCATGGCGAGAGGGGTTGTTGCTGCGGCAGAAACTACAGGGCTCTCTGGTTCTGCAAACAGAAAAAGGCGATCTGCCCGTGCCTCATCCTCATTGCCGAATACTCGTAATGTGCCCCGTTCGGCGGAGGCCGAGATCAGTCGGCCGTCCGCGCCAACCGAGAAGATGAAACTGTCTGCGCCCGTTTGAGCCGCGGCGGCTAAAGGCGCAAAACAAGCGCCCGTCGCGAGGACAACGACAAGCGCCTGTGCGGCGTCATGTGTCCTCGACCAGAACCGGTCCAGTGCGGGGTGTGGACGCGCGTCCCGGTGCGGCATGGCGTTCACGCCCACCCGCTTCGAGCGGCAGTCGGGCCGTCGCGCAGCCCATGTCGGCAAGGAAGCTGACCAATCCGACGATCGTCTTGAACTCGCGCACCTTGAGATAGCTGCGGCTGGTGACGAGCATTTTGTCGTCACCGCCGTCTTCATGGACCGCACGAACGACCCAGGTTCCGTACCAGCTGTTATGCCGCTTCTCGGCCTCCTCCTTGCAGACCACCTCGATGAGGTAGCCGTCAGTGAGGAGACCACGCAGCCCGTCTTCTGTAACCACATTTGGCGCTTCTTCTATCATGGCCTTCCCTTGGGTCCTTCTGCTTAGGGTGCAGTATCGGTCCCGCGGGGTCGCAACACCGCAGTCGATACAAGACAACATTAATGACTGCAAGGCAATATTATCAACTTGACGAAGATCGCCTTGCTCCAATACCAGTGATACCTGACAGAACCGTGATCTGAAAGACGGCAAAGGAGTTTTGCCTTGCACAGACCCTGTGCGCGCAACACACACTTTTTGCTGCTGGCGATCCTCGCCGTCTGGGTGGCCGGTCAGGTTTCTGCCTGCACGCCCCCCGAAAGGCCATTCCTGCCTCAAAACCGAGAAGACATGCAGGTCTATGCCGATCTGATCCGAGCGGATTTCGAGGTCTACATCGCAGACGTGCAGGCGTATTTCCGTTGCCTTGATGCGGAGCGCGCTCGGGCGTTTGTCGAGGCGGGGGAGGTCAGTGAGGATTACAGGCGGTTCGTTGGCGCAGTGGAGTGAAAGGTTGCGCTGAAAAAAAAGACAAACTTTGATCTGCACAACACCACTGGCTACAAAAATGAACAGGCGAGAAAGTGGGCGATTGTGAGAGGCAAGGACAGTTGCTTGCGCGCCAGTTTCCTCTGGCTCCCAATCCGCTGCCGCCAATCAAATAGCGTTGCCGCCCAATCGAACCCACTGCCAACGAGCGTAGAGTTCACTGCGACGATTTACGACGCTTGCATTCATTAATGTTGTTTCGTATCGATGCGCCATTATAGAGGGAGTCGGCGTCATGAAGCACATGGTCCGAAACGCGGCAACCGCCGCAGCCGTTACTGTATCCGGCCTCATAGGCACAGCCGCACCGGCTCAAGCCTATCAGGTCGATTGTGCGATCTTGTTATGCCTCGCCGGCGGATGGCCTGCATCAGCGCCTTGCGCCCACGCGCGCGCTGTCTTCATCCGCCGGATCACACCGTGGCCGATTGAGCCGCCCTTGCAGATCTGGCGCTGTCCAATGGGGATCTCGTTCAATGCCCCGACCCCGGTGTCGCCGGTAGAACAGTTCTACGACATTGCCTTCCGAAATGAGCCGTCCATCAGCTTTCCAGAAGCGCCTTTCCCCCTCATGCCCATTCAGTCCACTGAACAGGCGGACATCGACATTTCCAGCGATGCCTTCGATTTCGTGCGCAGCATCCGAGTCTTCCATATCGAATACAGCCAGTTCGAGGGCCGAGAAAACTGCATCCAGAGCGATGCCACGCGGCTTGGCACCTACGGCGTACAAGGAAACTACGCTTGGCAGCGTTCTCGGATTGCGAATGTTCCCAGTGCCTCGCTAGTGAGCGTTCCGTCGGGCTGCACCAGCTACCATTGGCGATCCGTCTTCGTCGACTGGCGTGATCATAGGGGCAACTACGGCTTCGAGGAGGTCCGCTACTAAACCGGCGCTGGCCAGCATCACCCGGCCCTGACGCTGCCGAAACCCTGCGCCGAAGGCCCCGCATCCAACCCCAAAACGAGAACGACGCCAGACCGTGAAGCCTGACGCCGCGCTAGAAAAACCTCTGAACACGGGTTTCCTAGCGCACTGTCGGAACCCTTGCAACCAGCAAAGTTGTTTTGCTGGCAAGAATGTTGTTGCCTCACGACATAGCATCGGCCCTCTCAGGAGATCCCGACCATGGAACCCACAACCGGCCTGATTTTGCGACGAATCACACAGACCCACCTTTCTGTGTCCGCCCACAAACTGGCCACAGTTATTCTCGACGGCATTGCCTGGAAGGAAGGCTACAATGGCCTTCCGCGTGGCACTGCGGCCTTCACGCTCGCGTCTCTGGCCGAGAAGATGGGCATCTCACGGCAATATCTGGCCGTCCTGCTGACAGAACTGGAGGCTTCGGAGCTTCAACTCGAGCGGCAAAAGCCCCACGGTAAATATGCTCCTTGGCTCTTCCGCTTCACGACCTTCGATGATGCGGGGGAAACCCAAGCTGTTGTGTCAGGCGGAGGTGACATATCACTATCTAGAAGAGAGTTTAACAAAACTATATTCTCGGGACAAATCAACATTAGCGAAATATCGAACGTATTTGAGACCTGTTGGGCTGAACTGATCAAGGCTGCAAAGACCGTCCTACCCTGCTGGAACGTCGACACACAGATGATCTGGGACCGCTTCCTGGCGTTCAACCGTGCGCGGGGCAATATAAACGTTCCGGCAGGCTTCCTGCTTGGCTTCATGCGCCGATGGCGCACGTCGCCCGGTGCGGTACCGCGCCCGGAAGCTCCGCCAGTGCCGCACAAAGCCCTAAACCCGAATTTGCGAGATCTGTTGGACCAGATCAAGGCCGCTCCGAGCGCCAACCGCCAGTTCCACGCGTCCGACCTTTGCCGGGCAATCGGTCGAATTGCCTATGACGCCCGCGTGCTCGGCGTGATCAAACGCCATGGCTGCCCGAGGTTCACCGCGACCCTGGCGGTGCATGGTCAAGCTGTGATGGCCGGGGAAATATCGAGGTGACCCTCAATATTGGGTGCTCAAATAGCACCAACTTAGCGGCTGGTGATAGCGCCAGCCTCGACTTGCGCGGTCAGCAGAGCCATGCGGTTCTTCGCATGCTCAGAGATGGGCCCAGACACCCGTTCCGGAAATCCAACTGGAAGTGCGGCCACAGCCCTTTCGATGGCAGGCAGCCCGGCAGCGACGAGCTCCGAGAACGCTTGAGTGCGGATCGCCAACGGCACCCGGGCAAGGCCTGCGGTCTCATCGAAATGACGCGGCTGGATCTGATCCAATCTGTAGTGTCGGCGGCGTCCAACCGACATCGCGAGACGCAGTTCCTTGTTGCGAAACCCGCCAGCGGCCATCGCCGGGGCCGCGCTGAGAATGTCGTAAAGCGGCGTCATGCGAAACCCGGCCGGACCCAGAAAGAGCGAGTAGTTCTTGGCATGCCCGTCGATCGCCGCAAGGATCCAGTTTACAATTTGGGCTTTGAGGAACAGCAACTGATCTGCCGCCCGCTCGCTGGATCCTTCAAGCAGTCGCAGGCCATCTTTCATCGACGGGCCGCCAAATTCTTGATATTTCTGACCGGACTCGAACCCAAGCGCTTGAAGAAAATCCTCCTGCGGCAAGCGCAATATCCCGCCCTGTTCACGCCGCGCACGGTCAAACCGGGTGACAACCAAGACCGTTTGATCCTCGAAGCTCTCGATTTTCGCCTCGTTCACTGGCAGGCCAAGCGCCGCCGCCAGTTGCAGACAGAACCATTCGTTTTCCACACTGTCGCTCATATCAATGCCCTGCGAAACGACACCCATTCGGCGCTTGAAAATATGCGTGGTCGGCGTCAACCCAGTTGGTTTCAGCCAGGCGTCATCCCGCCACAGGAAGGCGGTTTTTTCCTGCGCCCCTGCCAGCGATATCCGAAAGGCATCCCCGGTTTGGATACCCAGAGGGGAGGTCGCCAGGTCGCGGATCGTTTGCGCAATCTGCGCATCACTTTGCGGCATGCCCGCGATGAGGAACGGATCGCCGGGCTCTTCCCCATGGGGCAAAAATTGCATCGCGCCGATGCAGTCGCGGCCAAGCGCCGCAAGCAGGTCATGCGGCCGATCGCTGCGCGCCTCGGTTCGTTCCGCGATCACGCGGCGCAGATCGGTATTGTCCGGCAACAAGTTCTCGAACACGGCGTTTACAGGGGCACCTGATTGAATGCCACCCATCAGCGGCAATTGGCGCGAGATCGGAAAGGCGAACTCCCACGCCAGCCAGTCCGCGTGATAAACAAAACTGACACCGCCGGCCGGGTTGTACCGGTACTCCCCTGCCAAACGACCATTAATCCGAACATCCAACCGTCTGACCACAGGTGGGCGGCCCATCAGAATATGTCCTTCACCGACACCGCGGGGACAACCTTGCCCTCTTCACCCAACACCAACTCCAACCCAAGGGCCGAGGTAAGGGCAAAAAGGGTCGAAACTTTCGGCTCGTGTGTGCTGTTTTCGATCCGCGAGACATGTTTTGCGGCAAGGCCAGCCCGCTGGCCCAATTGCTCTTGCGTCAGGCCAAGCTCTTTGCGCCGGCTGCGTAGCACCTGGCTGAGTGCGGTCGCGTCACGGAGGGTTTGGGTGTGCATTTAGCAGCCGCCTATGAGGTGATGAACGTATTGAATGTGAGATATATCCCAAAATCATCACCTTTTCAAGAAACCCCAAATGCATCACCTTCCAGAAAGCTTCGGGGGTTTTGGCATTGGCGCTGCAGCAATGCACATGTGGTTGCAGCAGCGATCCGCACCAATGCGCAGTACATCGTGACCGACAATCTCAAGCATTTCCCAGAGGACACCCTTGAAGAACTCGATATTGAACACGGCTCGGCAGACAAATTACTGGCAAGCACATTTGAGCACTACGAGCTGGAAGCCCTGAGCATTATCCGCGAACCGTCACACGATGCACGCCCGTCAGACGCTGCAGCGGGTACCTGATAATCGGGCGCGTGAACTGCACGATCAGATCAAGGCTGCACTGAGTGGGAACCGCCAGTTTCATGCGTCAGACCTGTGTCGCGTCATAGGTCAAGCTGCATAAGACGCGCGCGTCCTCGGCGTCATCCGGCAGTTCGGATGCCCGAGGTTCACTGCGACGATCGCCGTTCAGGGGCGGGCCGTGATGGCGGGCGAGATTGCGCGATGACGGTGGACAAGCCGACGAAAGCCAAGCCAAAACGTGTCCGGTCAGCATGGGCCCGCGGTGGCGCGGATCAGAGCAGATCGGCGAATTGCTCGAGATCGGCCACGGTGGCAACCAGCCCTTGCTGCGTCAGGATCGACAGATATTCGTCAACGCTCTTCGGTGGATTCTTGAGGCGCGCGCGAACTTTGCGCAGCGCCGAGCAAACCAGACCAGGTGCCAGAGAAGGCTGGTTCCGGAAGAAGTCGTCCGGGTGCTGGGTCTCTATACCGAAGGGTGCAAGTATCTCTGGTGGGAAGTCCTTCAGGTTCTGCGTTACTATAGCGTCGCAGGGCCCGACAATGGCGGCCGCCAGAACGTGCCGATCGTCGGGGTCGGGCAATGTGAGGGCTGGCACCAAGGCCTCAAAGCCAGTGACCAGGCAATCACGTGTGGCCCTGTCCATCAGGTCGGGGGTCCGCTCGAGCGTCGCCCGCTCCCTGTGAGGTTCATTGCGCAGAAGGGCGTCAATCCATTCCCGATGGATGTAGGCAGTCCACTTGGCCTTGAAAAGATCCGTGACGGCCAACTGCATCAGAGCGTCCCGCATCGGCGCGGGATATAGGGCATTCGCGTCGAACAGGACCGAGTACTGGCTCATTTCGAGCCATAGCCCATGTCCTGCTCTTGTGCGTCGGCGGCCAGTTGATCAAGGACGGCTTCGCGCTCGTTGTCGATGACAGCCTTGTAAGACATGACGTCTTCCATGCGGACTCGACGATGCTTGCCGACCTTTCGATGCGGGATGCTGCCATCCTCAAGCAGCTTGATCAGGAACGGGCGCGAGACGTTCAGCACCTCTGCCGCCTGAACCGTCGAGAGCTCGGCGTTCTCGGGGATGATGGTGACCCCGCGCCCCGCTGCCATCGCTTCGAGAATCTCCATGAGCAGTGACACGGCACCCGCCGGAAGCTCGATCGGCACCGTCTGTTCCGAGTCTGTGACCCGAAGCTTCAACGGAGCGCGCGCTTGGACAAAGCGTGACAAGGCCTGCCCCGAGACGCGCGCGATCGCCGCGTCCTGCGGGGTCGGCGGAAGATGCCGGTGTGCCAACATATTCATGGTGGTCTCCTCTCCGTTTTCTGTTGTGTGTCACCATATATGAAATAAGTGCAACAAATGCATTAAGTGTAGACGGTTTTCTGTATGCTCTGCTGCTCGCGGGTTAAAGAGTTCACCTCTGTCACCAACGTCATCGGCGAAGTCAGCCGTGGCCTTCAGTTTGCGATACGCCACATCCGATAGCGCCCTTGCCCGGTCATCTCGCGGATCAGACCACGCGCTTCCATCCATGCGAGGTTGCGCTGGACCGCAGCCCGGCTGGAGCTGGTCAGGGTTTCGGCCATCGGCGCGGAGACAAGGGGCCATTCGGTCAGCATAGCGCGCAAGGCTGGTGGCGTCTTTCCTGAGAGTGCCGACATCTCGGTTTCTACCCGCGCGGCCCATGCCTCGATATCGTCAAGGTGCCGCATCGCGGTCAGACTTGCCGTCTCCATCCCATCGAGCCAACGCACCAGACGGTCAGCTGGTGGGCCGCCGGCCCGCAGACCCCCTGCCCCGCCCATGGCCAGAGGTGCGAAGACGGCCCCCTCGCCCTCGCCGACCGCAATACGTGCGGCGGTAACCGCCGCTTCCATCCGGTCGCCGTGCTGCCCGAGGCCCGCGAGACTCCAGAGGTGGAAGCCCATGCAAGCGCGCGTGATCGGATGAAGATCGGTGGCTTGCGCCATGAGATCGAGCCAACCGCCCGCACGATCCGCGAACGGTTCGGCTTCATCACTGAGGTTCTCGGGGTCGCGGCGGTTGAGGAAGGCGGACAGGTCCACTTCCGGTCCAGGGCCGCCGGTCAGACGGCGCACCGCCCATCCGACCCGCGCCAGCACCGCGGTGTCCTCTTGCGCGCCGGACAGGCGCATGGAGATCCAGAGCGCCAGCCGATCCGGCCCGATCCGGTCGCCTACAAACCAGCTGAGGTCTGCCGCCTCGATCAGGGCCAGTCTGTGCCGCCATCCTTCCGGGCCGCGCTTCAGCCGGTCGTCCAGCGCGCCGACCCGACCCGCGACACGTGCAAGACGTGCGGCATGGCCCGCTTCTGCATTCCGCCAATCGTCGAGAACATCGGTCTCACGCGGTTCAGCCCGTGGACCGGGCGGCAGATCGTCGGGCTCCTCTTCAATCGGACCAGGCAGGAACCACAGATCGTCTTCGGATGTCTCCTCGACCTCTTCGACACCTGCGAGAGGATCGAGATAATCATCATGCAAGGCAACTGCTTGAGGCTTCATATGTGCAAAATACGGCACTTTTGCATTTTACCCAAGTGTATTGTTAGGGTGCGCCTGCACACCTTATGTAGCACGCGCGCGCGATGGCCTGAGAGAACTCTCGGATCACGTTCAGCGTATGGAAACCAAGGACATTCTGCTGAACAGCACCACAGAGAGCACCCTTGCATTCGTTTACAAACGGTCGTTTAGTAGCGATGTATGAAACTGCAAAACGATTGTTTTGATGGCCCTGATTGGTTATGCGCGCGTATCTACCGAGGATCAGACTCCCCTGCCCCAGTCGCAGGCCCTGAAATCTGCTGGTTGCGCCGAGATCCATGAAGAACATGCCTCAGGCGGCAATCGTGCGCGGCCGGTGCTTGCGCGGGTGTTGGAACGCATCGGCAAGGGCGACACGCTGGTTGTCGTGCGGATCGACCGCCTCGCGCGATCCCTGTCGCATCTGCTGGAGGTGATCGAGCGGCTGGAGGCGAAGGGGGCCTTCTTCCGCTCGCTGACCGATCCGATCGATACGTCCTCGCCTCAGGGCAAGTTCACCCTGCAGGTCCTCGGCGCCGCGGCCGAGTTCGAGCGCGCCCTGATCCGCGAACGCACCAAGGCTGGCCTGGCCAGCGCACGGACCAAAGGCCGGGTTGGCGGCAATCCGGGCCTGCGCGCGCGGGATCCGGCGGCGCTGCGCAAGGTGAGGCTGGCCCGACAGGACGGCTACATTGAGCGTCTGAACGAGACGGCACAGGACTGGGTGCCCCACGTCCGCCGCCTGCGGCCCGACTTGGCTTGGGAAGACGTGGTGCGCATCATCAACGGCCCCTTGCCCGAGGCGCGTCGCTGGACTCAAAGCCGTCTCTTGCGCGCTGTGAAGGCCTTTGTCCGCGACGGCTTCATGCCGGCCGAGGTGCTGGCCCGCGCCGGGCGCCGCGAAACCGACGACCGTCTGCCCGCCATCGTCGCTGCCATCAAGGGCGCGGACCCCGAAATCACGCTTCAGGCGATCTGCACCCGGCTGGAAGCGATGCGCGAACGCACACCACGCGGGCGGACAAGCTGGCAGCCTTCTTCGGTGAAGATGCTACTGGAGCGGGCTGAGAGGCTGGGGCTGCTTGAGTAGCCCAGAAACCTCGCAAATCATGCACGACATGGAAGGATTACAAGGCTAAGGCCAGCACCAGACTCAGAAGTTGTCCGCTCATGCAAAGGGGTTGACGATGCGAAGCTGGCCTTCGACCAGCAGGCCATCTTGCATGTCCTCGCTCCATAGCGTGGTACACCCCGCAACCAAAGCGCTGGCCACGATCATCGCGTCGTAGATCGAGAAGCCGTAGCGTTCCGCCAAAGCGCGGCCGACGTCATGGGTCTGCACGGTGAGATCCTCGACGGGACACAAGGCGCGCACGCCTTCGAGAAAGGCCGCTGTTTCCTCCCAACTGAGGCCAGCTTTGCGGCGGCAGTTCACCAGTGACTCGTTTAGAACCTGAACGCTGATCCGGGGCCCCTGCCTCAGGATGACCTCGGCGCGATCGGCCTTCGGGCCGTCGTCGAGCAGGTAAAGAACGACATTCGTGTCCGCGAACTCAGCGCTCATGCGCGTCGCCGCGGCTCAGACGTTCTGCTGCGGACAACTTGCCCCGGAAGCGACGCAGGCCGGTCAGCACCTCATCCGCACGAGCAAGGCGACGGACTCTGACCCGACCGTCGTCCTTGACCAGGTCGATCTGATCACCCTCCTTGAGACCAAGCTCTCGGACGAGCTCCGCTGGCAAACGGACGGCCAGCGAGTTGCCCCATTTTGCGACCTGCATCGTGACCTCCCATGTGGATATACGTCTTGTAATGTATATCCGACGGGTTCCGAAGGCAAGCCTGCCCCAAACCCTAGCTACTCTTGTGCATGACGCAGCGACTGACACCAAATCTAGAAAGAGCTTGCACGAATCTGATAGCTCGGGCAATAGTCTCGATAAATAACGCGCGATCACATAAAAAACGCGCCCAC